>Ga0056107_100221_pt1 | contig 11064 bp, 6 predicted proteins | sample WorMetcrassitun2_FD_77006 | JGI IMG/M metagenome (GOLD analysis project Ga0056107, IMG submission 77006) | Marine gutless worms symbiont microbial communities from Max Planck institute for Marine Microbiology, Germany - Olavius crassitunicatus.2 ...
GGGGCTCTTTTAAAATGGGGCCGGCTGTAACAATGATATCGCAATGGCTAACAGCATCTTTTGGTGTTTTGGCTTTGATAACTTCCAGATCCAAACGGCGGGAGATATCTGCGATGTAGTCATGTTGAGCTTCTTCATTGACATCATACGCCATTACTTTTTCCAGGGGAAAGAGCACGCTTAACGCTTCGATATTGGTGCGCCCCTGGACCCCGCATCCCAAAACGCCCACCACCGCTGAATCGGAACGGGCCAGGAACTTGGCCGACAGGGCCGTGGCCGCCCCGGTGCGCATACCCGTCATCCAGACACCATCCATCACTGAAAGCGGGAGCCCGGTGTCCGCATCATTTAAAATAAGAAGCCCCGTGATATAGGGGAGCCCGCGACGCTGGTTTTCAGGAAAGGCGCTTACCCACTTGATCCCGGCCGATTTCATGGCCGGCACGTAGGCCGGCATTGCATGGATAAAGCTGTCCGGTGGTCCCGGATGAATGCCGGGCTTGGGCGGCATCTCGGTTAAGCCTTTTCCTTTTTCCAGAAAAACGACTTCCACGGACGCGATAACTTCCGCCATGGTGATGCCGACCGATTCAACATCATCCCGTGACAGATATAGCAATGGATGGGCCATGATACCCTCCTGACGGTGGTACAAATATCGGTTCACAATCAAGCCGACGATCAAAAAAACTACATGAATTCCGGATGAAGATCAAGATGGCTGGATCGGCTTATGACTTTTCCGGCCGGAATGTATCTACAATAAAAAAAAGGGGCGCCAGCACCAGCATGAACCAGAAAAACGAAATGAGGGTATTGATTCCACCACAAACGGCGTTGTTGGTGACGGGCCAAAAATACCGGTCGTGGAATTTAAGGAAGGGGTAATCTTTGTTTTTGATAGAGGTCCTGAACAGCACATCGAAAAAATAAAACATTTGCCAGGAGTTTTGACGAATATAGCGCCCGACGTAAAACCAGGCACGAATACTCCCGGACCATCCCAGATCATATACAAACATTTTTATGGCCGCGCCAAAATAGGGTTTTAGCAGGAGATGCCCGGTTTCGCTTTGACTGACGTAAATGTCTTTGGTTCTATTAAAATATTCCATGTACTCGGTACTATAAAGCGCCATCAGCATGCTCATCAGAATATACCGGCGGTGGTAACCTTCGACTTCAAAGCGGCGGCTAGACGTGTACAATCGCCCGGGCAGGGTGATCCAGGTCCCCCGGGTCCTGATCTTTTCGGCCAGTTTCTGATCCTCTAAAAAATACTGACTCTCATCAAATCTGCCCAGGTCTTCAAAAAAAGATCGTTTTAATAGAAATCCCTGGTCGCCGTTGGTGGTGTTTATCCGGTTAAAATGTGTTTTGCCTTCGGTATACCTGAAAGACATGCTGTTGTTTCGGTTGGTCCGCATGAATTTTAAAGGGAAATGTCCGGCGATTGTTTCGCTATTGGCATTTGCAAGGGCTGTTCCCCAGTGGTTGAGCGCCGCAGATAACAGATCGGGGTTTTTAATTCGGGTATCGGCATGTAAAAAAAGGAGATTGTCGCCGCTAGACTTTTTAAATCCCGCGTTTAACTGGCGGGCTCGCCCGCGCGGGGCTTTAACGATGATAGGATTAAAGGCCCGGCAGCGGTTAAGGGTGCCGTCTGTGGAGCCGCCGTCGGCAATGATAATTTCCAAATTCATCCTTTTTTGAGCGTTGAGGTCTGCCAGCAGAACCGGCAGGCAATCTTGTTCGTTCAAGGTAGGTATGATGACTGACAGGTTTACATTCATGGCTTTTCGACGGGGAAATCTTCCAAAATACGTCCGGTCTCCGTTTTTAGTTCAAACCAGGCCTGGCGCAACGATACCAATGCCAGGGCCAGGCGGCCCTTTGCAGCAATCAGGTCACGCTGGGCTTCGTTTAGCCGAACGAGGGAACCTTGGCCGGCCTGATATTCTTTTTCCACCAGATTCCGTTGCGTTTTTACCAGACGGGCATTGTCGCGCTGAAGTAACAGCTGCCGTTGGGCGGCGATTAATTTCGTATGGGAAGACCGGACCTTTGCACCGGCTTTCAGCCGGGTGTCGGTCAAGTTTCGGTCCATTTCCGAAAGCCGGGCTTTGGCCTGTCCGACCTTGGCGCGTGTCAGCCCACCTGAAAATAGATTGTACGAAAGGCTGACAGCCAGTGTATTGCCAAAATCTTCATTTTCAAAAGAGGTATCTCCGGCGTGTTCTCCATTGGCGGAAGCGGACAAATTAACCGACGGATAATACCCGGCCCGTGCAATTTTGACAGAAAGACCGGCTTGTTTCCGGTTGAGGTTGCCCTGGAGAATATCCGGGCGGTGTGATAGGGCATAGTCGATCAACGGTTTTATTTCGGGCGAGTGCATTTCTTTATCATCTTCTGCCGCCATCGAGGCCAATTTTAAATTGTCGGGGAGACGGCTATCAGCAATTCCCAAGATGGCCGCAAGGGAGTACCGCGTGGTCTCGTAGGCCTCTGTCGCCCGGATTTCATCGGCCCGGGCCGCATTGACCCGGATTTGAAAGTTAAGCTTGTCGCTGAGTGAGCCGGTCCCGACGCGGTGGCGGATGTTGGCTTCGGCGAGCAGGCGCTGGTTAAAGTCTCCATCGGCGTGGGCAATGGTCAGGTTTTCCAGCGCCAGTTGGGAGGCATGGTAAGTTTGGGCCACGGCGGAAAGCAACAGTCGCCGGATTTCCAGTCGACTCATTTCATTTTGATCAATACCCATGTGGGCTGCCGCATGGGACCATTTTCGTTCAAACCCGTTAAACAAAAGCCATGTGGCGGACAGACCCAAGCGATAATACTCCTCAGGATCTTCGATTGTGGCCGCTGGATTAAAAAACCGTGCCTGGGCAAGCTGTTGCTCAAGGGTGCGGTCAGCTAAAGAGACGCGCGAACCCGACGCCGTGGCATCTAATCTTGGCCAATACGCCGAACGTACCTGGGTAAGACGTGCCCTGGCCTGACGAACCCGATCCCGGGCAGCGGTGAGGGTCGGATTGTCCGATAATGCAATCGCAATGGCCGTGTCAAGGCCCAGGACTTCAATCGCACCAATATCCGGTGTCGACGTTGGTGGCGGTGTATCCGCCCGGCTTACGTTGGTTTTAATGGCAAGTAGCGTGATGCCCAAAAGGCATATGCAAAGCATACGGAATATCCGTTTGAAAGACCGCATCATTATCTCCCGTTCAATAGGTTCCATTTCGTTCCTGCATAGCAAAAGATTATCGTCCCTACTCGGGTGCCGCTGCCGGCGCCAGGGCCAGTGGGTCCACATGCCGATCGCGTGCCGGTTCCACAGCGAGACGTGCGGGCCAATTTCCCGTTCGGAGTCGGTGGGCGAGCAGGCGAAAATCGCTTAAAATTGCCAGGAGACTGGGGATCAGCACCAGGGTCAATACCGTGGCAAACGCGACGCCGGCGGCGATGGACAGGGCCATGGGAATCAGAAACTTGGCTTGCAGATTCTGCTCCATGATTAATGGCGCCAGGCCCCCCACCGTGCTGAGCGTGGTCAGAAAAATGGCGCGGAAACGGCGGGCACCCCCTTTGAGGATCGCATCGAAAAAATGCATTCCCTCGGCCAGGTTCTCATTGACTCGTTCAATCAAGATGATAGCATCGTTGACCACGACGCCGGATAACGCCACCATACCGAAAATACTCATCATCGACAGGTCAAATCCCATTAATAAATGCCCCAATACCGCTCCAATGATCCCGAAGGGAACGGTAAACAAAATGACGAAGGGCTGAGCATACGACCGAAATATGGTGGCGATAATAACAAAAATTCCCAACACGGCCAGAGGAAACCCAACCATCAGGCTGGAAAACGACTCGCGGCTCTTTTTTTGTTCACCCTGGAGCGAGATATGCATACTGGGATATTTGCGTGTCAGATCTGGAAAATAGCTGGACTTGAGCTCGGTAAAAATTTCATTGCCATTGGCCTTGTCCGAATTGATCCCAGCGCTCACCATGACACGTCGCATCCCGTTGGTTCGGGTAATGGTGGCATATCCAGGCGCAAACGAGATGTCGGCAACGGATAACAACGGGATGGCATATCCGTCGCGAGTTCGAATTCGTATCTGTTCAATATCGGCGATCCTTTGACGTTCGCCGGAAGTGTAGCGCACCCGGATCCGGACATCATCCCGGCCACGCTGCAACCGGACAGCCTCGTCGCCAAAGTACCCCGTGTAGACTTGCCGGGCCAAATCGTCCACGGTGAGCCCCAGGGATCGCGCCTCGGGTTTTAGTTCGAGCCGCATCTCATGTTTCCCGGGCGAAAAGTCGGATCTAATCTGGTAAACGCCATCAAATTGGGCCAATCGCTGCTTCAAATCTTCGGCTGCCGATAGAATATCCTTCATATCATGGTCCTGAAACCATACTTCGATCGGGGCCCCCGGCGGTCCCATCTGAAGCCCGAGAAAAGTTAATGATTTTATGCCGGGGATGGGGCCGATTTCTTTTTCCCAGGCCGCCATCAAGTCGTTGGTATGGACGCCCCGGTTTTCAGATCGTAGCAGGATGGCCTGTACCGATCCCCAATGGGGGCCGATTTTGGGTAGATCTTCGAGGGTCTGACCTACCAGAGAAATCCGGTTTTCGATCATCGGTTCACCGGATAACGTCTCGGTGCGCCCGGCCAACCGCAGCAGGGCCGCATCGATTTTGCCAATCGCTTCGGCGGTCACTTCCGGCGGGGTACCGTTGGGGAATTCGACATGAGCGGTGATGATAAAGCCGTCTATTTCCGGAAACACTTCAAACTTAACAATGCCGCTTCGTACCAGGCCGACGGTCAGCAATAAGACGGCGATGGCCGTGCAGAATGTGATGTAGCGCCAATAGAGCGCCTTGCTCAAAAAAGGCGTATAGATACGTACGACAAACCATTCCAGACCCGATGCCGTCAGCCGGTGCAGCCTCTCCAAAGGGCGGGTCAGGGGGTTTAAATGGTTGTTGGGGGCATTGGGGTCCGGCAGATGACTCAAGTGTGCCGGCAGTAATATCAGACACTCCACCAGAGAGATGGCGAGACAGGCAATGACGACCGCCGGTAGGGTAGAGATAAATTTGCCCATGATGCCGCCCACGTAAAAGAGGGGGATAAAGGCCACAATCGTCGTGATCACGGCGGCAATCACCGGCAGCCCAACCTCGCTGATTGCATCAACGGCCGCCCGAACCGGCGGTTTACCCTGCTTGCGATGGGTATAGATCGCTTCGCCTACCACAATGGCATCGTCCACCACAATCCCCAGGACCATGATCAATCCGAAAAGCGAGATCATGTTAATGGTACCGCCCAGAGCCCATAATATCCCCAGGGCACCGGCCAGGGAAATGGGAATGCCCATCCCAACCCAGAAAGAGAGACGGGCGTTTAAAAAGATCCATAGCAGCAAAAACACCACACTCAAGCCGATGATACCGTTCTTAGTCAACAAGTTTATCCGGTCGCGAAGCATCTCCGTCGTATCATAGAGAATATCCAGATGGACACCGCCCGGAAGCTGTGGTTGCTGTTTTTTAATATACTTTGCCACCTCCCCGGAGATAGCCAGCGCATCTTCTTCCTTGGTTTTAAAGACACTGATCAGCAGGGAAGGCTCACCGTTGATTTTCGCCTCAATGGGATCTTCCTCGAACCCATCTCTGATACGGGCCAGGCGATCCAGAGTGACCATCTCGCCGTCGGGGCCAGCCAATACGACAATATCGGCCAATTCAGCCCCTGTATATTTGCGGCCCATCGTCCGGATCCGTATCTCTTCACCCTTACTGCGGATAGTGCCGCCGGCCAGGTTCAGATTGCTGCGGCGCACAGCCGCGACCACGGTTCCAAAGGTTAGTCCGTATTCTTGTAATCGCTCTTCAGATACTTCGATGCTGATTTCATATTCCCTGGCACCGAAAATATTGACCTGGGATATGTGAGGAAGCTGCTGGATCTGAGCCTTGATTTTTTCCGACCACTCTTTGAGCCGCCGTTCGGACATTTTTCCGGAAAGATACAATAAAACCACCGAATCTTTTAAGGTCAGATCGGCAATCACCGGTTTTTCCGCATCTACCGGAAAGGTGGATATGGCATTGATCTTGGTGCGGACCTTGTCCAGTACCTTGTCCACATCATAGTTTTCCTTTACTTCAATCAAGGTGAACCCGGAATTTTCACTGGATCGAGTGGTGTACTGCTTGATCCCTTCAATCTCCTCCACGGCTTCCTCGATTTTTCGGCTAATCCCTTCTTCCACTTCCTCGGGATCCGCCCCCGGATAGGGAACAGTGATGGTAATCATATCAAGGGAAAATTCAGGAAAATTTTCCTTAATCATATGGGTAACGGCAAGGCCGCCGGCCATAAAAATAAGCACCAGGATGATATTGGCAAAGACTGTATTACGGGCAAAACCCGCCATCACACGTCTCACGGGTAACCTCCCCCTTTTTTTATTGAAGACTGTCGATTGGAATTGTTGGGCAATTGATGGGTAAATTTCTTCATTCTTCAAGCCTAAGTAGCGTGTTCTCCAATGGATCAATGAGTCGGGTCGTGATCACACGGTCGCCCGCTTTTAATCCGCCGGACACATAAACAAATTCACCTTCTACCCGGGCCACTTGAACCGGCAGGGTCTGGAGGTGGTCATCGACTGATAGATAGACCGAATTGTCAAAGCTCACTGCCTGCCGGGGAAGTCGGTAAACATTTTCAAGGGATCGGCCGGGGATCTTTACTTCGCAAAACATCCCCTCAACCAGGGGGAGTGTATCCACGCCGCCGGAAGAAGCAGATTGTGCATCCACCCGGATCGCCACTGTGATCGTACGGGTTTTAGAATCAAACTTGACCACCCGATGGAGTTTTCCCTGCCAGTGGTGATTTTTTTTATCTTCGGTCCAGAAAACCGTGCAAGTCCGCTTTTTTAATTGTGCAAACCAGGCCGTCTTGCCGGTTGACGGATCATGATTGAAATCAAGCCATCTGCGTGCATCACGGCTATCCAGCGGCACGCGTATTTCGAGCATTGAATCATCGGCCAATGTGAGTACCGTTTGTCCGGGCGAAACAAATTGTCCTTTTTCGATATTAACGGCTTTGATGCGGCCGCTGAAAGGGGCTGTCACCCGGCATCGTGAAAGATTGGCCCTGGCAAGGGCCAGGCGGGCACGGGCCGCTGTAAGGTTGCTCTGGGCTTCCTCAATCTGAATTGGATACAACGTGACGGCCTGGGCCATCTGGTCGGCGTGATCCATTGTCGCGTTAAATGTCTGCTCTGCCCGCTCAACGCCGGAACGGGTTCCGACGCTGTCTGATTCGAAAAGTGTGCGTATCCGTTTAAATTCGGCGTGTGCCAGGTTTTGGTTCCGTTGAAGGGTTTTTAGGCGCGCAGCATCAATGCCGGATTGTTTTTTTAGTCGCTGAATGGTGCTTTTCCACTGGGCTCCGGCTGCCTCGGCTTGTTTAAATGCGGACTGGTAGTTGACCCTGTCGATTTCAAACAGCATGTCGCCGGCTGGAATCACCTCGCCGGTTTCGAGCCGGGGGTGGATCGCCACGATCTTGCCGGACACTTCCGGCGCCACTGCGACTTCGTTGAGTGAGCGGGCCTCTCCATAACCTGAAATAAAAACAGGTACGACTTCCGGTTTGGCCACCACTGTATCTACCCGCAGGCGGTGGATTTCGGTTTTGGCTTCAGTTGGCGGTTTTTTTAAGCTGGCCAGCTTCGACATGCCGAGTACACCTAAAAAGAGGACCGCCAGGCAAATACCGATGCGGAAAAGCACGTTGAACAGTCGCTTTGGCTTTTTATTCATTTTCTCCATGACCATTTTTTCCATCCTTATAGATATGTTACTCCGAGTCTAAAACCGATTCCACACGTTCGAGCACCTGGCACCATTTCTTGGCCGTCTTCGGGCCGATCTTTTCAACCAGTTCGATAAAAAACCCGAGCATATTTTTTTCAATCCCATCCATCATCGACATGGCTTCATCGGAAATCCGAACCACGACCTTCCGGCGGTCCTCGGTGCTGTGTGTACGCGTCAGAATGTTCTTTTCCACCAACCGGTCGACCATGGCGGAAGCCGATGGGGGCGATACGCCCAGCTGATTGGCCAAATCGGACATGGTGACCGCACCTTGCCTGCGGATGGTCATCATTAAATTTTTCTGCGGTAAAGAGAGCTCCACGACTGCTCCCGACCCATCCTCATCGTTAAAGTAACAAGCCCCGGCCTCATAAATTCGATCATGAACCAATTTTCCCGCCGTGAAAATATAATGGGCGATTTCCAACACCTCATCTTTTTTCATCTGGTATTCCTTTGGTTTCATCCGGTGTATTGATTTGAGCAATAAAAATTTAGTTAATAAAATATTTAGATTGTCTAAGTATTAGACGACTGTCGATTTTGTCAAGCTCGTTTCACTCACAATTCGCTCAAAAGTCCCCGAATGTTTCGCCTGCGATGATGATGCCTATCCCTATCATTGCCTCTATCCATTTGCTTTTCGTCGATGTAACAAATTGTAACTGAGACGGACATCGCCGCGATTGCAGGCCGTGTCCCGGTGTGGATTGGCAAAGCAGGTGAAACGACGTGTCCCCAAAAAAGGGCTATGGCAAATATTGCCGCTGGTGGGTATTTATTAAGAAGTCGATGTCTTTTTTGAATTTTGCGCGATATTGCTTTACGGTATCCGGATCGGTCATAATCATATCGATTTGGCGGGTATGAAGGGATAGATATCCCAAAATGATCAGGCGCTGGACCATAAAGCGACGGCTGCGACCATCAATTCGAGAATCGAGATTGTCTTTGGTAATCTCAACTTCAAAATCAAATTCTTCCAGCAGGTCTTTGATAAAGTGGATGCGTTTCAAGCGCCGGTTATAATCCGCTGCGCCGCCTTTGAACTGAAATTTGATGTAATTTTCTGCTGGTCGATCCACAATGAAGGCTTCCATGGTGCTGAAGTGATAACCCAGGCGGGAGTTGAGACTACAAAAATTCTTTGAGATCATGAAATAGTTCTGATCCATATAATTCGAGCGTTTGCCAACGACCAGGGATGGATTGGTCGTCGATCGAAAGATAATCGACGCAATGTTTTTAACCCGCACGTATTTTTTCTGACCTCTGTTCTAAAGCCGTCATCCAGGTTCAATATCCACCATTTCATGGGTACGTGGAAAAAGAGTTGTTTACTGGTCCTTTCGGAAAACGTATGGGATTTTCCAAAAGAGAACATTTCCTGGACCGATTTTTCATGGGCGAAACGGGTAATATCCTGGAGGGTCTGGCAATGGGCCGGTTTAAATTCCGGCGCATCCGGGTCAATCAGGTTTAATGGAACGATATGCCGGCTAACGTCTTGTAACGTTTGAAACACGGGGGTGCCCTCCATCAATCCGTTGGTCACCGGTTTTTCTTTGAGCAGGGCATCAATCCGCCCGCTAAATATCTTTCGGATCCGGGTGTCGACGGTAATCAGGTCGCCGGTATTAAGTGATGAACAAATATCCGGCACCCCAAAAAGCGCCGGGACCTTGAATTCCCGGGCCACATTGGCCAAGTGCCCGGCAAACCCGCCATGTTCAGCAATCACGGCTGCCGCTTTGTTAAGCAACGGCGCCCATCGGGGGAGCGCTGAGTGGGTCAGTAAAATAGCCCCATCGGGAAAGGACTGTATATCCGCATCGCTGTTAACCCGAAACACCGCCCCACTTGCAGCCCCGGGACTGGCGGTCTCTCCCCCACCGGCAATGATATCGGCCGGGGCCGTACCGGTGGGGATGTCCCCTATAATCCCCTCCGGGTCAATTTTTGACGGGCTTAACGGGCGGCACTGGAGAATGTAAATATGGCCATTATCATCGACAGCCCATTCAATATCCTGGGGGCCGCCGTAGTGTGTTTCGATTTTAATCGCAAGCGTCGCCAGTGTTAGGACCTGTTCGGTGGAAAGTGACGGCCGGCGACGGGAATCGTCGGTACTGTCAACCCGGCAGATACCCCCTTGGGGATCGCAGGTATACTTATTTTTTTTATCCCCAATCTCTTCACGGATAATTTCCATGTTTGGCTTGCGGGATACGACAAAAAGGTCGCCATTGATCGTTCCTTCCATGACTGCCTGGGGCAATCCCCAGGCAGCGTTGATAAAAATCGCATCGCCGTCGCCGTCAATGGGGTTATGCGTGTAGATGACGCCACCGGCCTTACCATAGACCATCTCCAGGCATCCGACACACATGGCGATATCTTCGTCCTTTAATCCTTTTCGTTTTCGGTAATCAATGGCGGATGGGCTGTATTTGCTGGCGATGACCTCTTTGTAGTGCTGACTAAATTGATCCTTTCCGACATTAAGTACTGACAAGTGCATGCCGGCAAAAGAACTCCCTTTTTCATCTTCGCCCACTGCGCTGCTGCGAATGGCCGCGGTCATTTTATCTCCCGAAGCCGCGTCAAATTTTTCCCAGGCGGTCATCATGGCGGATTCAAGATCCGGGGGCAGCTCGGCGGTGATGATCGTTTGATTCAGCTTGGCATGTAAACGATGACGTGTGTCGGTTTCACCATCCATCACCGTTTGTATTAAGGTATTGATTTCGGACCTTAAGTCATTATGCTCAATGAATCGATGATAGGCTTTGGCGGTCAAGACAAAACCGGCGGGAATACGTAGGTGGATGTGGTTTTTGACTTCGCCCAGGTTGGCCATTTTGTTGCCCACCCGATCGATCATATCTTTGTCGATATCGTCCAACGGGATGATGAGCCGCGGATCCCGGGGGGCGTGCGGTACATTCAAGATGGGATCGATTCGTTCCTGGATCTGGTCAAACCGGTTAAACAGTTCAGTGTACTTATCGGTAGTGTAATTTATTTTGTGTGAAATTGATAAAGCTCGAAAAAAAGGCGCTTTCCCTTTATAAGGGTGTCGACGAAAACATCCACAAAGAAAGGAGAAGCGCCAATGAAGATGGA
>Ga0056107_100222_pt1 | contig 11025 bp, 13 predicted proteins | sample WorMetcrassitun2_FD_77006 | JGI IMG/M metagenome (GOLD analysis project Ga0056107, IMG submission 77006) | Marine gutless worms symbiont microbial communities from Max Planck institute for Marine Microbiology, Germany - Olavius crassitunicatus.2 ...
GTGCGTACCGAGACCTATCGATTTCTAAGAATGCGTTCCTTTGCTTGTTAGGAAAATGCAGCAATGACCTAGGTTGATATCAAGCAGGTTTTAGTAGTTCAAGGAAGTTAACTTGGCAATGTCAAGAATTGAGTTCTGGTATTGTCAAAGTGATGCAGGATTACTGCGGCGATAAAAAGAATGAAAGTTTAATGCGCTTAGCCCTCCAGTATCTCAATGAGATCCGCGAAGCTGAAGCGACAACGTTAAAAAATAAAAACCCACATGATCCAATGCGTGTCCTTGAAGCCATGGATATTTTGACCTGCTGTGAAATGATTACCCATGTCTGCATGGCGCGAAGGGCAAATTGTAGCTGGTTATTTTTTGAGCGGCTTGATTGCCCTGAAGATGATCCGGATGAGTGGCGTAAATGGATCACTTTCAAACATGATGGTAAGGATGTCATTTTTGGCGAGCTTGCACTTGATTACGCAGGTGATCTGGAAAAAAATTATGAACTTCACAACAAATACGAACAATAATTATGAGTACAGACGCACAGACGAATCCAGTAGCCGAAGAAAATCAATCGTAACTTGATAAAGAGCTGGCCCGCTTATGTGAACAGTCACTCGATATCACTCCCAATACAAATGCGCCCATTTGACCTATAATTTTTGATCCAGAAACTTGCGCTGGTTGTAGAGTCTGTATCAAGTTATGTCCAACAGATGCGCCGGCGGATAGTAGGAAGATTCCTATCGTTATATACCAGGATGAATGTTGGTATTGCGGTTGTTGCGAGATGGTGTGTCCTGAATTTGAAGATGGAGCGATTCGTATGAAAGTTCCTTTGATGCAGAGAGTTTGCTGGAAACGAAGGGAAACCGGTGAACAATTACGACTTGGCATGAAGAATCCACCTCCATCTAATCTGCGTAAACCTGCATACATGTAAATTCTCAGACCAGACGAAAAAAATATATATCTAAACCATTGTAAGTCAGAAGCCTCAGGTCTATCTTTATCTAAGGCAGTACGTCGACGACAAAGGAAACTACCCTGCTATTGGCAACTAATCATTCTCTGAATGCGTATCCATCTCTTGAAGGAAGTCACACCGTACTTTCAGTTTAACACCAACGATTAATAACTGAGAATGATTTTCAGTTATCATCGACTTTATTGATAAGCAAAGATGTAAAGCTGCCTTATATAAGCATTGCCTATACTATATATTAAAGGATGCTGTATAGAAAGTAGATTAAGTGTCAATTGTTATTTTAAAGTATGATAAAAAAAGCAAACCCCTTTCCCAAACAATCTAAGCTCTTAATTGAGTCTGCTTCGATGCAAACAGAATTGAACAGCTCAATTATGGCTGACTTTAATTCTTTTCAGGGGATAGAATTAGATACTGACTTGTGTGGGAATTTTGAGCTGCTAAAGTTTCGAGGAAAGGACCTGCTTACTATCAAAGTTCTAACTGTTAGCAATCTCTCAAAGTCTTACCTTAGTCAACAGAGCCAGCAGCAGTTCTACTGTGGAATTGGGAGCGGAACATGGCCGCTCAAAGTTGGTTGGGAGAATGCACGCTTTGCTGTTATCACTTTATCGGATACGGACGAGATATTGGGTGTGATCGCTGAGTATAATGATGATACATTTTCTATGTTGAACCGCTATGCAAGCAAAATCAAAAAGACAGAGATCAAACGCCTTAATACCCTTATTTCAAGTTATCTTTACGAGGAAGCGAAAACACTTTTTCACAGAGAACACTGGGGTTGGGAGGAAATAACACCTGGGGCAGTAATTCGGGAACAGTTTACCAGTAGGGAGAATATCACCGGCTTATGGGCAAAAGAAGTAGCAGTTATCGATCCGGGGAACTGTAATGTCTGTCAGCAGTGCGGGATCTGGTGTCCCGAAGATGCTATTCAATTCAATCCCGTAACGGGAAAAATTGATCTGATTGACTACGACTACTGCAAAGGGTGCGGGATGTGCGACTTTGTTTGTCCGTCAGAACAAAACGTCATCGAGATGGTTGAAGAGAGTCAAGTCAAGGCTGCTCAGACGAACGTATTCCACGGTATCTATGCCAGGAGAATCGAAGCGCATGGTGACTATGCCAAAAGTGAAGTTGATGGAATACTCAATCTACCGGTAGACGAGTATCAGCTTGTTTACCGAGAGACTTCTGGAAAGAAATCTCTTTCCGGCCATCAACTTAACCAGGTTCTTTATACTCTCAAAGATCTAAGCGAGCGCCAGAGACCAATCCTGTATACATATGTTAGCAAAAATGGAAAACAGTGGAAAAAGATCATTCGACCCCTGACCAACATTCTTGTATATGGAATGAGCGACTATGACAAGGAACTCGCCGCCCGCATGCAGTCCGAGGGATTTAGGATCACAGCAATCTCTTCAACCAGGAATGGTGAGTATAACAAGGCCTTGCCCTCATTCGAAAAGGCAAATGTAGCCATTAACTCAAATACTAGCCTGGAAGAATTGATCGAAAGTACTGAACCCGCAATCGATGCAGTGGTAAGTGCACATTTCGACAACATTACTGTTACTCAGGACAAACTCATTATGGAAAAAATCGGTGTTTTCCGGGCTCCGTTCATGCCAAGTCATGCTCGTGATAACTATCTGGAAGACATAATAAATGATGTGCAGGCGAAGAGATGCCCGAACCGGAGCTCGAAAAAGATGATCGACCCCTTGCGCAATTAAAGGAACACGAGGGTGATATAGGCTCTGGTCACCGACTTTGTACTGGATGCGTGATAGGTACAGCCTTTAATCTGGTGGTGAGAACCATGAAGGAATTGGACGAGGAACTCATGGGCGTCCATAGCGGTGCGGCAGGTTGCGCTGAAGTAGCTACCACGATTTACCCGGATACGTCATGGCCAAGCTATCTACATACAACATTTGGTGTTTTGGGCGCCAATCTCGAAGGCTTAAATGCCGCTTACCGTTAACTGTACAAACGCAGCATGCTGAAAAAGAAAATTAAGTTCTTTGGTGGGCTGGCGACGGATTCTGTATATATTTGCTACGACAATGATGCTTATATGAATACCGGCATACAGCGGTCAAGTGCCACACCTACGGGAACGGCGATCAGTACCTCTCCGGTTGGTGATGCGATCCATGGTAAAACACAGTTTAGAAAAGACCTTGAGCATATCGCAGGCGCCCACAGGGGGCCTATGTGGCTCGCGTATCCCCTTCTCACCTTCTCGACTTTGTTAACAAAGTCGAGAAGGTCGTGTAGCATGATGGCTCCTCCCTAATCGTTTGTTACAGTAACTGTATAACCGGCCACCGGACTGACTACGATGTTACATCGGAACAGTCACATCTAGCTGTAGAGTGTGGTTTCTGGCCATTATTCGAAATCGAAAATGTGGAGAGACACGTCTGGCCCTCCCGGTACCAAGTGCGTATAGCCCAAGGGTGAAACCGGAGAATAGGGTGAAGTTATTGGACTGGCTCCGCACGGAGGGGAGGTTTGCTATGCACTTTGACCGGGAGGGCAATTTTATTTCCCACGAGCATGAGATGGAGTTTCGCGAAGCTGAAAGATGTTTGCTCAGGGACTGGCGTCAGTTGCAGGCCGAGGATAGGGTGACCTTGAAAAAAGATAAATTGATGAAGGAATTGACTGACTATCTGGGAGAGTTTAATGCTAAACGTCTAAAAGAACTGACGACTAAATCCCAGCTCTTTGGCCTAGGCGGATATACGCAGACTTATCTGGATGAACTTTCATGGTTGGATGGGGCGGGTAATCCAAAACCCTTTTTGAAGAGGTTGCTGGGACAAATTCGTCTACGTATCGATCCGGAAATGTACAAGTTAAAAGATCCGGAGCTCAAGAGTAAATTGTATAAGCTTTTTAGAGAGTAATTCGAAACACTCGGCAAAGACCTGCAAGTACTCAGAAAAGAGCGGCTGGCGAAAGAAGCGATTGCTGCCCATTCGCAAAAATTAATTGAATCTGCTTCATCCAAATGCCTGATGATGGATGGAATAGAAAAACAGAAAAACCGGGTAATTATTGGCGCACATCCGCTCGCTGGAAGGATATTTGTCCGAGCAGGTGATGGCGGAGTAACTGCGGCAAAATTATTTGTCAGTCTTATTAAAGAGATTGGGATTTTCGGCAAGACAGCGCCAGACTACGGTCCGGAACGTCGTGGCGCGCCGGTAGGAACTAATTTTATTATTAGTGGCAAGGAACTCAGGACCCAAGCGAGTTTTCAGAATCTAAGCTTCAGTATCGTAGTGAACCCCGATGATGCCGGCTGGAAAAAAGCTCAATGGCGCGATGCTGTTGTTGAAGGTGGTGTCATAATTCTAAACACAAAACACTCCGTAGAGGATGCAAGTAAACGTTATCTTATTCCCAAGTCGATAACCTTGGTGACCTGCAATGTCATCAATTTTAGAAAATCACGTAAGGTACCAGAGACGATTACCCTGCTTGCAGTGGCACTGAAGTCACTTGTTAGTAAAGGGATGGAGTTTTCAGAGGACTATCTCAGTAATAAATGGAAGACGATTATTGCAAAGGAATTCTCTGGCAAGGCACTTGCGGAAAAGATCGTGCAAAACAACATGGAAGCATTTTGGGGTACATATCATGATGTCCGGCTTTTCGATGCAGAGGAAGTCAAAAAAGTAGTTCACGATAGTATTAATGCAAGCGGTTTTGAAAAATCATCGCCGGACAAATTGTTGACCGGCTCAGAGGCAGTTGCAGAAGTATGGAGACAAATCAATCCAGGTGTTTTTGCTATGTTTCCTATTACTTCGAGCACCGAAGTTGGACAGACCTTCTCTCAATTTTGGGCGGATGGCAGGGTAGATATAGAGTTCATCCACACCGAGTCAGAGCATTCTTCATTTATGATCATTATCGCTGCAGTCACGGCCGGTTGTAAGGGCAGTGACATCAACCGTCTCACAGGGCATGTTATTTGGTAAGGAGAGCGGTCCTTTGGCGGCATCAATGAGATTATCGATTATTGTGAATGTAGGCGCTCGTGAGGTGAACGCCCCATTGAACATTCATGCTGGCCATGTTGATTTCTATCAGTTTAGGGATGATGGTTGGATCCATTTTTTAGCAAGAAATGCCCAGGAGGCTTACGATTTTGCTATTATTGCACAGAAAACTGCGGAAAAAGCAATGCTGCCGGCCTTTATCAATCAGGATGGATTTATTGTTACGCATAATAAAGACATGTTGGATACATTGAATGATGAACAGGTGAAGGATTTTGTCGGTGAGTATGATCCGGAATTCAGTATTCTCAAGACTGGTGGCACCTTTAATCCGGTCGCTTTGCAGGGCTACTATTCTGAACATGCCCGAACGGCTTCGGAAGCACAGAAAGCAGTGCCAGGGATCATTGATGAGATGTTCAAGGAATTTGCCGAATTGAGTGGAAGGAAATATCACAGGGTGAACGACTACAAGACGGAACATGCTGAAGTCGTTGTCGTTACCATGGGTTCGACAGAAGGAACAGCCATGAATGCGGTGGATGAATTGCGATCTGATGGATTGAAGGTGGGTCTACTGGCTTTAAAAGTATTCCGTCCGTTTCCCACAGAAGAAATTAATCACGCACTACGTGATGTCAGAGCCATTATTGTCATGGATCGGGCCAACTCTCAGGGAACGGAGCTGACACCCCTGGCAACTGAGGTCCAGACATCTGTTAACCGTCGTGTACTGTCTCTTGAATACGGGCGTGGTGGAAGAAATACGTCACTGAACCTGGTGAAAAATATTTACCGACTGGGTCTTATTCTTAGTAGTGACGTCGATACCCAAGCAGTACACACACTCCTTAACAGCCAGGATGCGGAACTCAGTGCTCTTCTAAATGAGCTACGGCTTCTAGAGGGCGAATCCTTCACAGAGAAATTCATTGAACATTTGAAAAATGACAGGCTTGTTGATGCATTTGTGCCGAGGGAATATATCGATGTGCGTGAAACCAAGAAGTGTCGTACAATCAAACTGCGGGCTATTGAGAAGATAACTCTTACCGATAGCGATACTATTTTACAAAATTAACAGCTAGTCCATTAACAGCTAGTCCATTAACAGCATAATACTTAATACTTTTACTTCTACCTGGAAATAGTTCAACCGTGAGTTCAATCGCTGGATTACTTTAGCCTTTGCGGTACTTTGTGTTTCCTTACTATTCAGATTGATAATACACGTATTTTAATAGGGCGGACTGCAGAAGCGATCGATACAGCCAATATATAGGATTATGAGCCAATTAGACTACTGCGGCTTGGTAGTTCATGTCATCAAAATGTGTGATCTGGTTTTTCCCCTTGTTGTTTTTGAAAAATATAGCGCTTTATCTACGTCATTATACAAATAACTCCACTCCAAGTTATTTTGTTGTGATAAGTTACTGTCACAAATTGTTGCTAGGTCAAAACCCGCCTTAATACTCCGTTTAAACCATTGATATTTGATAATTGCAGCGCGATAACGCTCGCAAATATCCGGGCTGACTTGCTTATTAGTATTAGGCAAAGTGATGGAGAATTCTTCTCTCCCAATACGTGCGTTTATATCTATTTCACACGCATAATTTAAAAGAATTTTTCCTATAATTTAGAGTACCTTATCTCCCTCCGGGCGACCGAAGTTATCGTTGTGCCCCTTGAAATTATCTATATTAAGAACAATCATAGATAAAGGTTGTTTGCTTTGGATAGCGCTTTTCAATAAATAGTCAAACTGATCCTGATAAAACCGTCTGTTTCCCAACTGAGTTAAGATGTCCTTATTTGATAATTCCTTGAGCTCTTCGGCCAGTTGTTTAAGTTGTTTTTTTGCTCGGCAAGCTTGAGCTGTGTGATATCCGTATGGGCACCTAACATTCTGATTGTCTTCCCGAAGACGTCGCAAATCGCCATTCCACGGCATTGTGCCCATACACAGAAACCATCCTTGTGTCGGTATTGCACTACTTGATCGTAGGGACGAAAGGTTGGTGCTGTTCCTGTCAAGTTATGACTACAATCGTTTAGCTTTGCACGTATTCCATCGTTACTTGTTGATGGACTGCTAGATAATATGCTATCAACAACAATAAGGAGTAGTCGCTAATTATTTGGTTGGAAGTAGACAGAGAATATTAATACAGCTTAAATCATTTTATGAAGATATTTAAGGAGTGTGAATTGAAAAACAATCAAGCTGGCCTTTTAAGTGACAATGATCCGCCGCCATTTTATTTACATAATGGTAATGGAGTTGTCGGTTTTTTATTTACCGGCGACCATACTGGAAACACTATTCCGATAAAGCTCAAGCAGATGGGCTTGAGAGAGGAAGAACTTTCCAGGCATATTACTTTTGATATCGGTACCCGGGAAGTTATTCTGCGTATGGCCGAGTCATTTGATGCACCTGCAATCATGGGGAATTATTCGCGACTGGTAGTAGATTTGAATCGTAGACTTGATGATCCAAGTGCCTTTCCGGAGTTGGTTGATAACATTCCCATTCCTGAAAACCAGCAATTAGGTGATCTGAAAAGGCAGGAACGCATCGATTCAGTCTATAACCCCTATCATAATGCTATCGATACACAGCTAAAGAAATTTGCACACAATAATGTTGTCCCTGCATTAATCTCAATCCACAGTTTTACTCCAGTACTAATGGGTGAAGTTCGTGAATGCCATATGGGCGTGCTCTGGGATAAGGATGATAGAATCGCGCTTCCACTTATTCAGCGCTTGCGTGAGAATGCAGATATTGTTGTTGGAGACAATGAGCCATACTCTGGTCGGCACATGGCTAACTTTACTATAGATCACCATGCTGAGCCCGCTGGTCTGCCGTACGTTGGCATTGAAATTCGACAGGATCTCCTGCGGTCAACTGAGAGAATACGTCGTTGGTCAGATATTCTCAAAGATGCTTTGGATCCTATTTTGGCAGATACTCGCTTGTACACTCAGCAACTTTTAGCCAGAACAACAGGATCAGAACATGTCTGATTTGGAACCAACTTTTACAATCGGTATCGAAGAAGAATATTTGTTAGTTGATAAAGAAACATTAGACCTATGTCGCGAGCCACCATCAACTATAATGGACGAATGCCGGGAGTTTTGTGAAGGACAGGTAACGCCAGAATTTTTACGTTCCCAAATTGAGATTAACACTAAACCGTGCAGAACTATTGCTGAGGCACGTTCAAATTTAGTCACCTTAAGAAAGGCCGTTATTGACGTGACTGAACGTTATAATCTTGCTCCGATTGCCGCATCTACACACCCTTTTGCCAGTTGGCACGAGCAAAAGTATACAGAAAAAGAGCGTTATCAAATCCTTGCTCGAGATATGCAGGCCATTGCGCGAAGATTGTTGATTTGCGGGATGCATGTGCATGTTGGTATCGACAACGATGAGTTGCGCATTGATCTGATGAATCAGTTTGTATATTTCCTACCTTACCTGTTGGCGCTGAGTTGTTCTTCGCCGTTCTGGGGGGGTGAGAAAACTGGTTTATATTCGTACCGGCTTACCGTATTTGATGCTGTTCAACGTACTGGAATTCCAGAGAGATTTGTTAGCTTTCAGGAATATGAACGTTATGTTGCAATTCTTAAAAAGGCAGGCCTGATTGAAGATGCTACTAAGATCTGGTGGGATGTTCGACCCAGCGCAAGGTTCCCCACACTCGAAATACGCATAGCCGATGTGTGCACGCTAATTGATGACGCCATGTGTATTACAGCTCTTTCGATATGCATAATGCGCATGCTTTTTCGTTTACGCAAGAATAACCAGCGATGGCGGATTTATGCAAGGATGTTTATCAACGAAAATCGATGGCGGGCAATGAGATATAGTAGTGATGAAGGTCTGGTTGATTTTGGTAAGGGTGAAATCGTTCCCTTCGCTGAGGCCTCTACGGAACTGTTAGATTTACTCCGCGAAGATGCAGAATTTTTTGACTGCGCTAGAGAAATTCACCGTATGCACTATATTCTGGAGAATGGAACAAGTGCTCATAGACAGCTTCAAACCTATAATAAGGCGGTGGAGGAAGGAGGTAAGAGTTCAAAAGAAGCCTTATGTGAAGTAGTAGAGGTCTTGGTAACAGAGACAAAAGCTGGCACCTGATTCTAAATTGGAAAGGAATAGTTTAACTTTCATTTGTAGTCACTCAAGTCGCTATAAAAATGAAAAATTCACTTCTCAGTTTTACAACCATATCCGTGAACTAACAGCCTCTGAACTGTCAATATCAGCTGTCGTCCCCATCACTAATTTTGTGAGCGATTGTTTTAATCAAAATGTATAATCGTCATAATCCATTAAACAATCTTTAGTTGGTATAGGTATGTCTGGACAAATAAGGCAGGCAAAAATATTGTCTAATCCGGCTGCAATCGTTACTGTGGGTGGCAAAAGCAGTGGTATGGGTACTGCGTGCGCCTATGAGCTTGCTGAACAAGATCATCACCTTGTACTAATGGCACGGTCGGATTCTGTAATTGAGCTAGCGAAAGATCTTGGTGGTGTAGCACTTACAGATTCGCTTACAGAGCCAAATGATCTAGAGAGACTGGTAAAACTCACGCTTGATAATTATGGACGAATTGATGCGGTAGTGAATAACATCGGGCCCTCTGCTAGGGGTGAATTATTGCAACTTACAGATCAAGAATGGCATGTAGGTGTTGACCTTATTATTGCTAAATGTAATCCCGTATGGTGAGGCCTGTTACTCCCGTAACGGAACAGCAGGAGTTTGGTTCCATCGTCAATATCTCAACATACGCTGCATTTGAGCCAAGTCTTACATTTCTCATATTTGCATCTATTCGAGCTGCGCTTGCCAGCTTTGCCAAGTTGTTTGCGGATAGATATGCAATGGCCAATATACGTATGAATAGCGTATTGCCTGGTTATATAGATAGCTATCAAGTTAGTGATGATGTTAGCAGTAACATTCCAATGGGGCGGGCTGGTAAGGTAGCTGAAATAGCGAAAACTGTGGCATTCCTATTATCTTCGGACACTGGCTATATTACCGGCCAGAATATACGTGTCGATGATGGCTTGAGCCGCTCTATCTGAAGGGTAACGCAGGAGAGGAGTAGTAAGAGCTTTAAAGCTTGTCCTAAGACTATTGTCATGGCCATTAAGACAACAGGTCTTTCTTGATGAACAAAAAATAATTCACTTAGTTTAATCCATGCAAGGTTACACTTTTGACTTAATTAAACAAATAGTAACAAACAATCACGACTATAAATTCATCTGGCGCATGTTGGCGCGTTCTATCGCATACATGAAATTAAAATGAATGCGGGAGAACTGAAAAGGCTACATCTTACTTTTGGTACTAAATTAGTATGGTCGAATGAATAAAAGTCAAAAATTAATGCAGGTGCTTATGTTGGCTCTCTATCTGAGTTCTTGTGCGACACAGAAAAGCAAGGATGAAGTGGATATTAATTTCGAACTGCTTGAGACAGAATGTTTGGCAAATGCTAACTACGAAGAAAGTGAAAAATATTATGCCATATTAGTGAAGCAGATCCCGCAAGAAGCACAGTACTGGTTTCGGTTTGTTAACATTTACGCTAGTACAAAACGTGTTGATGCTGCTGTATTCTATTACAGAGAGGTCTTGGTTCGTGACCCAGAGTTTAACAAAGCATGGCACAATATGGGGCTTGTGCAACTAAGGTAATCCGTAAATAGTTTTATTGAGATACAATTGCGTGCAGATAAAACGGATCCTCTCCATGCCATAGCAAAAGATTTGGTAGAAGGAATTCTTGAATTATTGAAAGAGGTCCCAGTTAATTCCTGTCTAATACTCAGAAGGGCATTGCCAAGTTAACTTCCTTGAACTACTAAAACCTGCTTGATATCAACCTAGGTCATTGCTGCATTTTCCCAACAAGCAAAGAAACGCATTCTTAGAAATCGATAAGTCTCGGCACGCACCA
>Ga0056107_100223_pt1 | contig 10954 bp, 11 predicted proteins | sample WorMetcrassitun2_FD_77006 | JGI IMG/M metagenome (GOLD analysis project Ga0056107, IMG submission 77006) | Marine gutless worms symbiont microbial communities from Max Planck institute for Marine Microbiology, Germany - Olavius crassitunicatus.2 ...
CGTATCCCTGATGCTTTCGATGCAGTCTTCTAGCATAGCTAGAACTAAGTCTATTGCACTATGGCCGAATTGACTCATAGCTAACTATAATCCCACGTTGAGCCAAATAAGTCTTTAGTATCTTGATGACTCAAACTAAATCGATAATAAAGCCATACTGTATATTAGATAATTTCAACTGGAAATCGGTATCTTTATGTACCTGTTTGCATTAATCATCCGGGGGTTGTCGCTGAATGAGCTTTAATTTGATAGTGTCTTTATTAAATATATCCGTAAGGGAGCTTCAATACGTCCGCAAGGGAACTTCAATGGTTTGCGACTTTTTTTTCAGATCTTCTGGTGGTTTTCTAAAACCTACAGCCACACTTCCTTCAATATAAATTAGTTTCTCGTTTTCAAAATATAGTGCAAGATGGCGCTGTTGGCGTGTATTCGCCCCCTTTGTAAAGGTATATATATAGTCCCAACGATTAGTGCGAAAGGGATCATCAATCGTGGGGGTGCCCATGATAAATTGAACCTGATTCTTATCCATTCCAGGTTTTAGCCTGTCGAGCATGTCCTGTTCAATAACATTACCCTGCTGAATGTCAATACGATAAACGCCAGGCAGCTTATAGTTTGAATTGTTGGTAGCACAGCTTGCCGCAAACAGTAATAAAAATATTGAAAGAAGGCTGGTACGACTATACATAAATATCTCACCCAATAATCCGTAAATTGTAGTCTATTGAACATTTCAACACATCTGATTTTCCCGTTTGAGTTTGACCTTTTCGGATATAGTCGTTTAATTTGGTATACTGAAGGAACTTAACGAACCAAGCTAAGGAGCGATCAACACGGGTAAGTCACAATGGAATCTAAAGATTTAAAAAATGTGGGCCTTAAAGCGACTCTGCCGCGGTTAAGAATACTGGAGGTCCTTGAAAAATCTGATAACAGGCATGTTAGTGCGGAAGATGTTTATAAGACTCTGTTGAATGCCAGCGAGGAAATCGGTTTAGCTACTGTTTACCGGGTCCTTACTCAGTTTGAACAAGCGGGGCTTGTGCAGAGACATAATTTTGATTCCGGGCATTCGATGTTTGAAATTAATAGAGGCGGTCATCACGATCATATGGTCTGCTTGGAGACAGACAAAGTCACTGAATTTGAGAGTAAGGAAATAGAATCGTTGCAGAAAAAGATTGTAGAGAAGCATGGTTATTCCTTAGTGGAGCATAGCCTGGTGCTCTATGTAACCCACCTGAATAGTGAAGACTAGAGTTTTCCAAATAAAAAGCTACAGTATTTCAATTTGAGTAGCTCAACATCTCGTCAGCATGTTGACGACTTTGTTCAGTAAGTTTAAGGCCACCCAACATCCTGGCTATCTCATCAACACGTTGTTTCTCCTCAAGTTGTATTACTGAAGTCACAGTTGAAGTTTTACTTGATTCCTTACATACCTGTAGATGGTGCTTGCCCTGTGAAGCAACTTGTGGTAGATGGGTAACACAGAGTACCTGATGCTGGCTTGCAAGCTCGTTAAGTAACTTACCAACAATTTCAGCAATTCCGCCACCAATGCCTGCATCTACTTCATCAAATATCATTGAAGGGACACCTTTGTTTTTACTGGCAATGACTTGAGTTGCCAAACTGATGCGTGAGAGTTCCCCGCCGGAGGCAACTTTCCGTAATGGTTGCAGCGTTTGCCCAGGATTAGTATTGACCAGTATTTCAATTTGATCATTACCCGTAGGTTTGGGTACTTGTCTGTCATCATTCTCAACTGAAATACTCAATCTGCCATGAGGCATGCCCAGTTCCCAGAGCTTCTCAGTTATAGCTGTTGATAAAAGCTTTGCAGTTTTTACCCGACTATTATGAAGTTTGTCTGAAACTTTCCGGTAACTTTCCAAAGCCTGTTGTTGCTTTTTCGTAAGCTCTTCAGCAAATTGTTTGTTGTTTTCCAGCTCATTAAGCTGTTTTTCCAGATTAGTCAGATGCTCGGTCAGTTGCGCAGGCTGTATTTGATGCTTTCTGGCCATAGCGTGTAGATCTGATAGTCTTTGCTCTACCTCCTGGAGATGTTCAGGACTGAGTTCCATGGTATTCAGATAGTTACGTAATTCACTGCCGGCTTCATCTATCTGAATAGATGCTTCATCAAGAATTTTCACTGTACTATTGAGCGAATCATCATATTTCTGCATTTCCAGCAAGTCACACTGAATTTTATTTAACCGTGAGGATATCGAGAATTCATCTTCGTCAATTGTATTTAAAGCCATTTGAACCGCTTTCTGAATTCTGCTGGTATTGCTAAGGCGTCGATGTTCTGCATCTAGATTTTCGTATTCATCCTCAAGCTGCTGTAGAGATGCCAATTCATCCACCTGATAGCGAAGTAATGATAAGCTAGCGTTGCGGCCCTTATCATTTGTCTGAAGTTTTTCCAGTTTTGCAGTGTGCTCATTCCACGAATTGTACAAGTTTTGCACTTCTTTCAAGTCCTTTTCATATTTGCCAAATCCGTCAACAAGTTCTCTTTGCATATCCATTTGCATTAGAGATTGGTGTGCATGCTGGCCGTGAATGCCGATCAGATATTGACCTATATGACGCAGTAGTTGAGCACTGGCCGGGCAATTATTAATATAAGCCCGTGAGCGGCCATCTCTGCTGATGACACGCCGTATTATTAGTTCTTCATCTTCGGATTCAATTGCCTGATCATCGAGAAGTTTTTTTACGGTATCAATACTTCTGATATCAAAGGTGGCACTTATTTCAGCACGTTCACTTTTATCACGGATCGCAGTAGTCTCTGCCCGATCTCCCAGTACCAAGCCCAGCGCATCAATCAGGATGGATTTTCCAGCTCCTGTTTCGCCAGTGAAGACAGTCATGCCAGAGTAAAACGCTATTTCAATCTCATCAATGATAGCGAAGTCACGAATGTTGAGTTGCTTAAGCACGACAAACCATCAATTTGACTAAATGAATTTCAAACAAAAACTAGAAGTCTAACCCCATTGGAGTTTTACCCGCAGGATATTAAAATGGTCGTGTCCTTTGGGATGTATCAATCGAATTTTTTTATCTTTCTTAGTAATGATCACCTTATCTCCGGTAGCTAATTCACATTTTATTTCACCGTCGCAAGTTAGTCGCGCATGATCGATCTCCGGAGTTCCAACAATCACCTCAATAGAGCTATTACTATCGATTACAATTGGCCTGTTACTCAGGGCATGCGGGCATATTGGCACTAATGCCAGTGCATCTAAAGATGGGTGAAGAATGGGGCCACCTCCAGACAGTGCATAGGCTGTTGATCCCGTTGGGGACGCAATGATAAGTCCGTCAGAGCGCTGGGAGTTGAGCAGTTTTTTGTCGACGTATGTAGTAAGCTCAATCAATTTCGCAATATTCCATTTTTGAATGATGACATCGTTGAATGCATCGCTACTGATAATTGTTTTATCTTCTCGATCTACCTGATAATGAAGCTGAAAACGTTCATCTTCAACATAGTTTCCGTTAAGGATCTGCTCAAGCTCTTCCTCAACCCTATTAGCAGGTATATCTGCCAGGAAACCAAGCCTGCCTCGATTTATACCAAGCAAAGGCACATCACAATCCGTCAATAATCCGGCTGCTTTTAACATTGCACCATCACCACCAATGGCGATTGCCATGTCGCAGCTATCGGGTAAGTCTTGAGCAGAAACTACCTTCAGGCCAGTATCTGACAGCAAATCCACGCAGGCCTCATCCAGGACGATAGATAGCCCCTTTGAGCGGAGAAAATCTGTTACGGATCGCAGAGTATCTGTTATTTTTATGCCGCGACTATTAGTGATCAGAGCAATTTGCTTAAACATATTCCCGGACTAAACGTGTTTTGATTAGACAAAATTAGCATGTACAGCCACGTGTGCCAATATTGTTTTGCAGTATCAGCGAAAGAATGCTAGATTTTTATCGTTGGAGTATTATCTATTCAACTATGTCGAAAACACTCGGAACAGACAGCCACCAGCTTTCAGAATGCAGCCAATATCTATTTATGGCTTTGGCCGAGCGTTTTATTGCCGATGGCCAGCCAGCGGGATCTCGCACTTTAGCGTGTGACACAAGCATGGATTTGAGTCCGACTATAAATACGTACACGTTATAGCGGATTTTGAAGATCTGGGCTTGCTGGTGTCTCCACACACGTCCTTTGGAAGGATCCCTACCGTGAAGGGTTATCACCTTTTTGTAGACAGTCTCCTACGGGTGGATAATCTGGACCAATCATCCATTGAGCGTATCTGTAAGGGACTTAACACAGAAGGTGATACGCAATCGTTAATGAAAAAGACCTCAGCGATGCTCTCAGAAATTACAAAACTTGCCAGTATTACTGTGTTACTACGTGCAGAACAACAGGAATTGCACCAGGTTAAATTTGCCTTACTTTCGGATAATCGTGTTCCCATAATCCTGGTTTTCGGGGATTTTTCGGGGACAAGGGAATTCAAAATCGAATAATCCATACAAATCGCCAAGTTAGTCATTTCGAACTACAAGAGATTTCTAATTATATGACCTTCATGTATTCGGGGAAGGATTTGCAGACAATTCGAAAGGAGATCCTGGCGGAATTGGAAAATATGCAGACCGAGATCAGTGATAGTATGTGGATCGCAATCGACATGGCGCAGCAGGCTTTCGTAAAGACTGGGTCGAAAGATGATTATGTCGTAGCTGGCCAGACCAATCTGATAAGTGTTGCCGAGCTTTCAAATGTAGAAAATCTAAAAAAGTTATTTGAGGGTTTTAATCAGAGGCGAGACATACTGCATCTCTTGGAACAGACGATCCATGCTGAAGGCGTGCAAATATTTATTGGCGATAAATCTGGTTATCTGGTTATGAGGTACTAGATGAATGTAGCATTGTCACCTCACCTTTATGAGGTAAAAGGCCAGATCCTGGGTGTATTGGGCCCGACCCGTATGGATTATGAATGAGCGATCCCCATCGTCGATATTATCGCAAAAATGCTAAGTTCGGCCTTGAATTCTTCTAATTAGCCCCCATTTCCAAGTAGCCAATGCTGTAACGACATAGAGGGGTAGATGTATGTCCAAAAAAAAGAAGCAAGAGAATGAAGAAATTGCAGATGCACAGGAAGTTCTGGAAGAAGGGACTGAAATAGACACAGCTGTTGTAGACGAAGAGCAAGGTGAAGAAGAGATTGGCACTGAAGATGCGGCAGAAGAGTCAGAAACGGATGCAAAGGTCTTGCAGCAGCAAATAGCTTATTTAAAACAACAACTCGACGAACAGTCTGACAAGGCACTACTCATTCAAGCAGACATGGAAAATCTACGTAAGCGTGCCATTCGGGATGTCAAAAATGCCCATAAGTATGCCTTGGATAAGTTTATGAAAGAATTGCTACCTGTAATTGACAGTCTGGAGTTGGGGATCTCTGCCAGCGATAGTGTAGAAAATACCGAAAGTCTCAAGGAAGGGATGGATCTTATCCTGAAAAAATTCCTCGATACCTTGGAAAAATTTGAGGTGAATGTAGTTGATCCTATGTCAGAGAAATTTAATCCGGAAAAGCACCAGGCAGTGACAATGCAGGAGAGTGAGGGCAGCGATTCCGGCACAGTTTTAGCAGTCATGCAGAAGGGTTATGAGCTAAACGGGCGCCTGGTTCGACCGGCTATGGTTGTGGTCGCTAAATAGGCCTTGAATTTATAGCACTTGACCCAAATATACAGAACTGCGGTATATTTAAATTTTTATTATAAACATTAATAAGTTAGGTATTCTGGAGAAGATGCAATGGCAAAGATTATCGGTATTGACCTGGGTACAACCAACTCTTGTGTTGCGATATTAGATGGCGGTAAGTCAAAGGTCATCGAAAACAGTGAAGGAGGAAGAACAACCCCTTCAATAGTGGCCTTTACAGATGATGACGAAATTTTAGTAGGACAGTCGGCCAAACGTCAGGCCGTTACTAATCCTAGTGACACTCTGTTTGCAATTAAGCGCTTGATTGGTCGTCGTCATGAAGATAATGTGGTGCAAAAAGATATCCATATGGTGCCATACAAGATCACCAAGGCCGATAACGGTGATGCATGGGTTGAGGCAAAAGGTAAGAAAATGGCACCACCAGAGGTTTCAGCCAGAGTACTTCAGAAAATGAAGCAGACTGCCGAGGATTTTTTAGGAGAGGAAGTCAGTGAGGCTGTAATTACAGTGCCAGCATACTTTAATGACTCACAGCGCCAGGCCACTAAAGATGCCGGCAGAATTGCTGGCCTGAAGGTCCGCAGGATCATTAACGAGCCTACTGCAGCGGCGCTGGCTTACGGAATGGACAAGAAGCATGGTGATATAAAGATCGCTGTTTACGATCTTGGAGGTGGTACTTTCGATATTTCCATTATTGAAATTGCCGAGATTGATGGCGAACATCAATTCGAAGTCTTGTCAACTAACGGGGATACCTTTCTCGGTGGTGAAGATTTTGATTTACGCATTATTGACTTTCTTTGCGATGAGTTTAAGAAAGATCAAGGTGTTGATTTGCACAATGATCCGCTTGCCTTGCAGCGTTTGAAGGAGGCAGCGGAGAAAGCGAAGATAGAACTTTCATCCAGCCAGCAAACAGATATCAACTTACCTTATGTGACGGCCGATGCCAGTGGCCCGAAACATCTAAATATTAAGTTGTCCCGGGCGAAACTGGAGTCGTTAGTAGAAGATCTGGTGGTGGGCACATTGGGTCCGTGTAAAGTTGCCTTGAATGATGCCGGTTTATCTGCATCCGATATCAATGATGTGATCTTGGTTGGCGGTCAAACGCGCATGCCTAAGGCGCAGGAAGTGGTAAAGGAATTCTTCGGTAGAGAAGCTCGTAAGGATGTAAACCCTGACGAGGCAGTAGCATCTGGTGCGGCTATACAGGCTGGAGTATTGGGTGGTGACGTTAAAGATGTATTGCTGCTTGATGTGACCCCTCTTTCCTTGGGAATAGAAACACTGGGTGGCGTCATGACCAAGTTAATAGATAAAAATACTACTATTCCGACCAAGGCTGAACAGACTTTTTCTACTGCGGAAGATAACCAAACTGCGGTAACCGTACATGTACTGCAGGGAGAGCGTGAGATGGCCGGTAGCAATAAGTCTTTAGGTCGTTTCGATCTCGCGGATATTGCACCCGCTCCTCGAGGTATTCCGCAGATTGAGGTGACACTTAATCTTGATGCCAATGGCATTTTAAATGTATCGGCAAAGGACAAGGCAACCGGTAAGGAGCAGTCCATTGTCATCAAGGCGTCCAGCGGATTGTCTGATGAGGAGATCGACGAGATGGTTAAGGATGCAGAGGCTCATGCGGAAGAAGACAAAAAACTAAGGGGGTTGGTTGAAGCAAGAAATACAGCTGAAAATATGATGCACGCTAGTAAGAAATCCATTGATGATTTGGGAGATAAGGTAGGGGAGCAGGAGAAAAAGGATATCGAAGCCGCAATAGAGGAAGTGGAAGAGGCTCTTAAAAGAGATGACAAAGAAGTCATTGAAGAAAAGACTAAGAACTTGACAGAAGTAGCGGGCAAGTTAACAGAGAAGGTTTATCAACAAGCCGCTGAACAGAAACAGTCACAGCAGACAACCAGTGCAGAGCAAGATAATGCAGGAGAAGCTGCTGCTGCCGATGAAAATGTTGTTGACGCTGAGTTTGAGGAGGTCGATGACGGAAAGAAATAGTTTGTAGTTCCTAGCCAGCGATTAAGTTGGGAAAATATTGTCAGCTAATTAGTAGTGGCATAGGCTAATAAATGCCCGGGTGATGTATTTATCACTCCAGGTCTTGTTCGTGGTTGATTTGTAGAATAAAGTGGATGGCTAATAAAAGAGATTACTATGAGGTGCTTGATCTGTCACGCAATGCGACGGAATCCGAAATTAAGAAGGCCTATCGCCGTTTGGCGATGAAATACCATCCCGATCGTAACCCGGACAATAAGGGGGCAGAAGAAAAATTTAAAGAATCAAAAGAAGCTTATGATGTGCTGTCCGATGAGCGTAAACGTTCTGCTTATGATCAGTTTGGTCATGCTGGTGTGAGTACTAGTGCAGCGGAAGGTGACCAGAACGCTGGCTTTGGAGATATTTTCGATAGTGTTTTTGGAGATATCTTTGATGGTAGTACGAGGGAAAGCCAGAGAGTCTATAAAGGTGCAGATCTCCGTTATAATCTGGATTTGAGTCTTGAAGATGCAGTTGCTGGTACAATCATTAAGATACACGTTCCAAAGCTTGTTCATTGTCAAAGTTGCGGTGGTTCTGGAGCAAAAAAAGGATCTTCACCGGTAAATTGCCCAACCTGTAATGGTGCTGGCCAAGTGAGAATGCAGCAGGGTTTCTTTTCTATTCAACAGACTTGTCCCCAGTGTCGTGGTAAGGGTAAGACTATAGGTGCTCCCTGTACTTCTTGCCGAGGTCAAGGCCGGGTTAAGGGCAGCAAGACTATCTCAGTAAAAGTGCCAGCGGGCGTTGATACAGGAGATCGAGTTAGACTAACAAGTGAGGGTGAAGTAGGTGAAAACGGTGGGCCTGCGGGTGACTTATATGTGCATGTCTTAGTTAAGGACCATGTGATTTTTGCCCGTGACGGTAAGAATCTACATTGCGATATTCCCATCAGCTTTGTTACTGCTGTCTTGGGAGGGGAACTCGAGATACTGACCTTGGACGGTAAAGTAAAGCTTAAAGTTCCAGCGGAAACACAGAGTGGGAAATTATTTCGACTGAGAGGAAAAGGGGTTCGATCGGTGCGCACTTCATCTAAAGGTGATCTTATGTGTCGAGTCGTAGTTGAGACCCCGGTTGATTTGAGTAAAAAGCAAAAGGAATTACTTAGTGATTTCGAAGACTCTATGAAGCAAGGGGGTAACAAGCACAGTCCGCGGGCTTCATCCTGGCTGGATGGAGTGAAGAGATTCTTTGACAATGCGACAAACTAGTCATTAGTTGACTGTTAGTTGTAATCTGACATGAGACCGGTGAGCAATAACTGACATAGGACAGCTGACGAATGACACGAATAGCAGTTTGTGGCGCTGCAGGGCGTATGGGCAAGACAATCCTCGAGTTATGTAGCGATACGGAAGAAGTCTCTGTGGGCGCAGCCATTGAACATAATTCATCAGCTTTGCTTGGTATGGATGCTGGTGAGGTGGCCGGGATCGACAAGTTAAATATAAAAATAAACGATGATATAGCTTCTGTAACAGAAAACTTCGATGTTTTGATAGATTTTACTCTCGCTGATGCTGTAGTTAACAATGTGGAACTTTGTTTGGAGTCAGGTAAAAAAATTGTAATTGGTACTACAGGACTGAATGCCGAGCAAAAGTTTGTTTTAGAAGAGGCGAGCAGGGAAATAGCAATAGTGTTCACTCCCAATATGAGTATTGGAGTGAACCTGCTTTTCAGGCTTGTAGAATTGACAGCGAAGGCGGTTGGTGATAGTACTGATATTGAAATCATAGAGGCCCACCATAATCAAAAAAAAGATGCCCCTTCAGGGACAGCAGTTCGAATAGGTGAGATAATTGCTGATACATTGGGAAGGGACCTGAAAGAATGTGCTGTTTATGGTAGAGAAGGCATAACGGATGTGCGTGACCCAAAGGCAATAGGCTTCGAAACTATTCGTGCTGGTGACATTGTGGGTGAACACACTGCAATGTTTGCATTCGCTGGAGAGCTCATTGAAATTACCCATAAAGCATCAAGTCGTAAGACATTTGCGAGTGGTGCAATTCGTGCAGCACAGTGGTTGATGGCCAGGGATTCTGGTATGTTTGATATGCAGGATGTATTGGGCTTACGCGTTGTCTAGTAACAAAGTCAATTAATCCGATTTCTCCTCCCAGGAGAAATAAAGATAGCTATAATTTACGGTTTGTGTTGATACCAGCAGGGATAAAACCTAGGCAGTCAATAAAGAAAGGAACCAAGACCATTAATAGCGAACGAAACAGCAGCAAAAATGTACGGCAAAAACGACCTGCCTTATACGAAGTTCTCGAGGTGCGCCGTAAATATCCTCGTATTGTATTGAACATACCTATCAAGCTGAAAAAAGCAAAATCAATTATTGAAGCAATTGCCTATGATATTTCCATAGATGACTTACAAATAAGATGTGATAGACAAACAGCCATAGAACTTCACCCGAGCGGTAAATTTATCAGAGAAGGTAAGGGGCCGAGTGTTGATGTAATGTTTGAATTATCCGTGGAAGATGAAATTGACTTACGTAAAAACAAAACGCCAGATCTACTATCTTGCTGTTTTATCAGATAAAGAATTCGCATTAGTTTTTAAAAAGTTTACCGGCGGTAGTACGCGAATCGTTGACAATTTCATACATGGATCATGTTATACTTATGGTTGAGAGAATCGGATCTTATTCTTAGATAAGCCACGTTCCCATATTGAAATATCTACGCACATAAAGATGGAGGTGAAGCACTTGATCGACTCAAGATCCAGGGGGAGATTATTAGCTTTGAAAAGGACTCCAATACGCACCATTTAAAACTATCTGCAGCAGTAGCGTCTATCTTTCAAAAATTAGAGCAGTTAGAAGAACGACTAGCCAAATTGGAGAAACCGCAAAAGAGAAGATAGTTTGCAGTGATCCGTTATATTTTTGCTCTTCAATCTCTATGGCCTTACACTGCCAAGTAGTTTTATTAATAAGTAATTGCTAGAATCAAACCATTAACGGGCTTAATAACACATACTGGCATTGCCAAGTTAACTTCCTTGAACTACTAAAACCTGCTTGATATCAACCTAGGTCATTGCTGCATTTTCCCAACAAGCAAAGGAACGCATTCTTAGAAATCGATAGGTCTCAGCACGCACC
>Ga0056107_100224_pt1 | contig 10942 bp, 10 predicted proteins | sample WorMetcrassitun2_FD_77006 | JGI IMG/M metagenome (GOLD analysis project Ga0056107, IMG submission 77006) | Marine gutless worms symbiont microbial communities from Max Planck institute for Marine Microbiology, Germany - Olavius crassitunicatus.2 ...
GTAAATCGGTCTGAATCTTCGCCCGATGCCCCTTAAACCGGTTATAGTCGGCAGGTTTGCCAAGTGGACGATCCGGCCCCGGTGATGATACCTCCAGCTGGTAGGCACTTTTTTCATCCGAGTGAACATCGATAAGATCTCCAACCTGGCGACTGATGTTCATACAATCATCCAGTTTAACACCCCCGGTTTTATCAATAAATACCCGCAATACCCGCCCCTGGGGTTCGCTTCGGCATTCTACATGGACCAGCTCCATCCCTTCCGACGCGCAAAGCGGCTCGGCGAGTTCCCAGGTCAGCGCGGTCAATGCATTAACCTGTGCACGTGTTAAAGCACTCTTTTTAGGGCCTCTTGCCTGTTTGGAACCAGACCGTTTCCGTCTATGTTGTTTCTGTTTTTTCATCTCTTTTAAAAAATAAAAAAACGGGCGTTTCGCCCGTTTTAGTGTTTTTTTGTGTTCCGTCGGTTTTCTGACGGCGGTTCAGCACTGAATACCTTTTAAAACAAAAAACTCACTCCCTCTTCCGGCAAAAATCAAGGGGCCATTTTGCAGCCCCCGCTCTTAAAGATCTGCCAATTGTCGGATGACTGGGCGGATAAATTTGGAGCGGGCAACGAGATTCGAACTCGCGACACCAAGCTTGGGAAGCTTGTACTCTACCAACTGAGCTATGCCCGCCCAATACTTAACTTTTAACTAATACGGCATGGCTCGGCATTTGTCAATACTTTTCAATCTAACAAAAATGGACCGTTATGATAACAGATCCCGGATGCTTTCAAGTTCACTCTTAAGATCTCTCAACAGGTCTTCCGGAGTGGATGCAGGTTCCGGTACGCCGCCATCGCTCAGGCGTTTGCTGGCCCCCCGGATGGTATATTTTTTTACGTATAGCAAATCTTTAATCTTCAGGACCAGTTTCACATCCCGGCGGCGGTATAGCCGTTGGCCCGACGTACTTCGTTTGGGTTTGATTCGTCCGAATTCGGTTTCCCAGAATCTGAGTACGTGGGCAGGCAAACCGGTTATTTTGCTCACCTCACCGATTTTAAAGTAGAGTTTTTTTGGGATGGATATCACAATTTACCGATTTTCCTTCGGTGGTCTGTAAAAATATCCCCCGACCGATCAGCAGGGGATCGATTAACCTGGGTCCATTTATTCTCTATTATTGCTGAGTTTCTCTGAGTCCTTTGTCCGCAAATAATTTCGTAAAGGCCCATGGCGATTCTGTTTTATCGGTTCTTTTTGGCGCGCGATGGAAAGATGATGGGCATATTTTCCAACTTTTTTCCACTTAATATCATGCGGGAAGCGCTGCGTCAAAGTCTTTTACCAGGTGCCGGGCCATACCGTGGTGAATATCGTTGATGGTGCCATCCACCAGTGTTTCGGTTTCCGAGCGATACGTGATGCGAAATGATAGGCTTTTCTTCCCTGCCGGAATCAATTTACCCACAAAAACATCGACCAGCTGAATGGACTCAACCAGCGGCGCGTCCAGTTTGCCAAGATGGTTTTGAAGGGTCAGGCTCTCTGTCTTTTCATCCACAATGATGGTGATATCCCGACTGATGGACGGATAGCGTGGTAACAGGCGGGCCTGCCGGGTGACCGGTGCCAATGCCGATAAGGCGGCCGCATCCAGTTCGAATAGAAACACCGGCTGATCGATGTCGAATGCTTCGCATGCATGGGGCGATATTTCACCGATAATACCCAGATGCGACTTTCCGGAGAAGATTTCGGCTGCGACATCGGGTTTATAATAAGGAAATTCGTCCGATTGCAGTCGGGTAAACCGGACGGCATCCACACGTAAGGCCGTGAGCAGACGCTCCGCTACACCCTTCAAGTCATAAAAATCACAGGGGATGTTTCGGCCGTGCCAGCTGTTTTCAATCCGATTTCCGGTCCACAAACCAGAAATGATCTCTTTTTCTTCCGGAAGCTTGTTTTCAGTTTTGCTAATAAAAGTCTGGCCGACTTCAAAGAACTGAGCATGGCGGGTTTGCTGGCTGATATTGTGTTGAACAGTGCTAAGCAATCCCGGCACCAGCGATGTTCTCATAACCGATTGGGATTCGGTTAAGGGGTTGAGAAGGGATACGAATCGTCGCCTGGAATCATCACCGGAAAGATCGAGGCCGTCGTAATCATTTTCTGCATTGAAGCTGTAAGTAATCGCTTCCACGAACCCAAATCCAATCATCAGCGCCTTGATCCGCTCCCGAAAAGAAAACGCCGGGGAGGTCGTCGCCTTACTGTCGGTGATAGCCGGAAAGGTGGCCGGGATCTGGTTGTACCCGTGCAGTCTTGCCACTTCTTCCATGAGATCTTCAGGGCGTGAAATATCCATCCGAAATGACGGTGACAGGACCGAAAGATGGTTGTCGGTATCGGCAGACTGGACATCAAATTCAACCGATTTCAACAGGCGTACGATTTGGTCGCTTGTCAGGTCCGTTCCCAGAACCCGGTTGGTCCGGTCAACGGAAAGCGTGATGGCAGCGGGTATGGCCGGAGCGGGGTGGGCATCGATAATTCCTTCGACTAACTTTCCACCACAGATTTCCACCATCAGGTGCGCTGCCCGCCCCATGGCCCGGACGCAGCCCTCTGGATCTACTCCCCGCTCAAATCGATAGGATGCGTCGCTGCCGAGGTTGAATCGTTTGGCGGTGCGACGAATACTTGCTGGATTGAAACAGGCACTCTCGATAAGTACGCGGGTGCTGGTATTTTCGATTTCTGAGTTCAGCCCGCCCATGACACCGGCAACCGCCACCGGTTTTTCACCGTCACAAATCATCAGTGTATCGTCGTGCAGGCGTCGTTCTTGACCGTCCAGGGTCGTAAAATGGTCCCCGTCTTTGGCCGTGCGGACCACGATCCGATGTTCGGCCAGTCGGTCAAAATCGAAAGCATGCAAAGGCTGACCGGTTTCCATCATGACGAAGTTCGTAATATCGACGACGTTATTGATCGGTCGTAGCCCAACAGATCGTAACCGGTCCTGCAACCAGAAGGGCGAGGGGCCGATGGTAATATCTGTCAGAACGCGGGCTGCGTATCGGGGGCAAAGGGTTGGGGCCTCAATGGTAACCGATGTCAATTGAGTGACCGCATTGTCGAAAACCGGTTGAGGAACATCAGGAAACTGCACCGTTGCTTTTTCAATGGCGGCAATTTCCCTGCAGATGCCAAGAATGCTCAGACAATCTGCCCGATTGGGGGTGAGATCGATTTCTAGGACAGGGTCGGTCAACCCGAGCGCCTGATTCAGGGGCTGCCCAACAGGCACCCCTGGTTCCAGGATCATTAATCCGGCAGCATCCGGTCCCAGTCCCAGTTCGACTTCGCCGCACAGCATCCCTTCAGAATTCTCACCGCGGATATTGGTTTTTTCCAGGGTGAATCCGCTGGGGAAAACCGTTCCGGGTTGAGCAAAAGGGACCAAGGCGCCTTCGGCGACATTGGGCGCACCACAGACCACGGGCGCATATTCCCCGTTTCCTATATCGACCTTGCAGCATACCAGCCGATCCGCATTGGAATGGGGTGTTACGGCATCAATACGGCCGACGAGGATCGTCTCAAAATAGGCGTAACGGTCCGTGACAGCGTCGACTTCCAGCCCGATCATGGTCAGGTCGTCGGCCAAACGGTGAACATCATATTCACCGGGTAGATATTCTTTAAGCCAGCTGAGACTAACTTTCATAATTACTCGAATTGGGTCAGGAAACGGATATCATTATCAAAAAATTTGCGAATATCCTCAATACCGTATTTAAGCATGGCGATTCGCTCTACGCCCATGCCAAATGCAAATCCGGTATACCGCCGGGTATCATATCCCACATTTTCAAGGACGGCCGGGTGAACCATGCCGGAACCCAGGACTTCCAACCACCCGGTGCGCGAACAGATTCGGCACCCTTTCCCGCGGCACATAACGCATAAAATATCGACCTCGGCGCTGGGTTCCGTGAAGGGGAAAAAACTGGGTCGAAAACGCAAGGACGTTTGTTCGTCGAACATTTGGTGGACAAAAACAGTTAAAATCCCTTTGAGGTCTCCAAAAGAGACGTTTTCATCGACCATCAACCCCTCGACCTGATGAAACATGGGGGTGTGGGTGATGTCGGAATCGCATCGAAAGACCTTGCCTGGTGCCACCACACGTACGGGGGGATCTTGTTTTTCCATCACCCGGACCTGTAACGGCGAGGTGTGGGTTCTCAAGACAACGTCATCGGACACAAAAAAGGTGTCCTGCATATCCCGGGCTGGATGGTCTTTGGGGAAATTGAGTGCTTCAAAATTGTAATAGTCGGTTTCGATTTCGGGCCCTTCGGCCACGGAGAAACCCAGACGGGAAAAGATATCACAGATTCGGCGCATGATTAAAGACACGGGGTGCAATGCCCCGCGAACCGCTGCCCGCCCCGGTAAGGATACATCAATGGCAGCCTTGGACTCGGTCTTGTCTTGAGCCAACCGGTCAGCCGCTTCGGAGAGCTTTGCTTCCAGGGCTTTTTTGACTTCGTTGGCTTTTTTACCGGCAGCCGGCCGTTGGTCAGAGGGAAGAGTTGCGATTTGACGTAAAAATTGGGTAATCTCGCCTTTGCGCCCAAGGTAGCGGGTTAAAAGTGCCTTGATATCTTCAGACGTATTGGCCGCGGCCACGGCTTCAAAGGCTTCTTCTTGAATTTGTTTGATCATATGGTGGGCGGATTTACTCATGGTTTATGGCCACCGACAAGCTTGATTATACCCCATCTCAACGATCTACAGGCTCTGGGCAGCTAATTTTGCAATCTGTGCAAAACCGGCCGGATCGGACACAGCGAGCTCTGCCAACACTTTTCGGTCCAGTTGAATATTGGCATTTTTCAGGCCATGAATAAATTTACTATACGACAGGTTGCTCAAGCGTACGCCGGCATTAATGCGGGCAATCCATAAACGCCTGAAATCCCGTTTTCGGACCCTTCGATCCCGATAGGCATACATATTGGCCTTATCCACAGCGTTTTTGGCGGTACGAAATATTTTACTGCGTCCGCCCCTGTACCCTTTGGCCGCTTTTAACACCTGTTTTCGTCGGTGCCGGGCCTTATATCCACGTTTGACTCGCATGCTCAGTACTCCCTGTGATAAAAACTTTTAGAGATTTTAAGTAATATTAAAGATTTGGCAACATCGCTTTTAGTGCGTTCGTATTGGTTTTGTCAACCAATCGGCTTTGCCGTAATGATCTTTTCCGTTTCCGACTCTTTTTAGTAAGAATATGGCTGGAATGGGATTTTGCATAAACAAATTTCCCGGATCCGGTTTTTTTAAATCGTTTGGCCGCCCCGCGGTTGGTCTTAATTTTCGGCATAACTTGGTAGCTCCTATTGAATTGTAAAGGCCATCATAAAGATGATTTTTAAAAATATAGATGGCGCGAGCAATTTTTTTAATGCCCACGCCATCATTGGCGTTAGTTTAGTGACACGAAGTTTGGCCCTTGGCCGGCCTCTATTTTGGGCTCAATATCATCATAACCGTTCGCCCCTCGAACTTGGGGGCCTGTTCAACGATTGCAATATCTTCGGTCATTTCGGCGATACGCACCAGCATTTCCCGCCCCTGGCCGGAAAGCGTAATTTCACGTCCCCGGAATCGTACCGTAACTTTGACCTTATCATGTCTGTTGATAAATTTACGAATATGCCCAAGCTTGGTTTGCAGGTCATGCTCGCCCGTCTTGGGCCGAACTTTGATTTCTTTTAATTGAAATTTTGCCTGTTTTTTTTTGGCTTCTTGCTTCTTTTTTGTCTGTTCGTATTTGTACCGACCGAAATCCATCACCTTACAAACCGGTGGATCTGTATTGGGTGATACTTCCACTAAATCCAAACCGGATTCGCCGGCAAGGCTCAGCGCTTTTTCTATATCAATAACGCCCACTTGGTTGCCGTCGAGGTCGATGACCCGTACTTCTCTGGCCGTGATTTGCTCGTTGATCCGGGTTTGGTTGGATCGGTTTGGTCGATAGGGCTTTCGCAGTATAGCTATGCGGACACCTCCTAGTCATAAAACCTATTAAAACCGCCCCTAACAACAAAAGGATCAACACTTGATCCTCCCGGGGCAGGTAAATCGTCGATATATTCATTGAATGAACAGTGGCCCTACTTGTATTTACGTTAGGGTTTCTCGCCTTTTTAAACAATTTATTAAATCGATTCCTTTAATCGCTTACCCTTTATCGGATCATTTCACGAAAAGCAAGTGAAAATTAAATCATTTCCAGATCATTTCCTAATTATTTCCGGCCAGGCCCTGGGCGAGGGTGTATCGTGCTAAAAGGCTGTTTTCCCAATAATTGTTGTGATTATTTCTGAAGAAGTCCTTAAACAGGGACAGGCTTTCGTCTCTCCTGATGTGGGGGATAATGTTAACTGACCGCTCCCGATACAGGGGCGCCAGCATATCTTTATCGCATTTTGTGCCGCCCCCCATCACGTCTTCATACGCATAAACAATGGTGCCGATGCCGCTTAACAAAATGGCTGCGTAGCACATCAGACAGGGTTCCATTGTGCAGTAAAGCGTCGTCCGGCCCGGATCGACGGGCGTCTTCAGTTGATAAAACTTTCGCAATGCCCCCATTTCCGCATGATCGATTTCATTGGCAGGGGCACTTGCCTCCCGCCGGGATGTCCCGGAACGCACACCGTTTGCGATGATCTGATCCTGGTAAACCAACAGGCATCCAACGGGAAACTCCCCATCGCCCAAAGCCACTTTTGCCAGCTTTATCGCCTTGCCCATATGGTATAAATGGTCCATGGATTATACTTGATCAGCTATTTACATAAATCCCCTGCGGTTCCGGTTGTCCCTCTTCAAGGTGGCAAACGGTGGTGTCGCAGGGGCAGGCCCCGTCAATTTCATAGCAGTACACAATTCTGGCGGCCATCTCTATTTTCTTTTCCGATACCGGTGCAAATTCATAGCCGGAAACAATTTTTGCCAGTTGAACCCGGTTCGGGATGTGATCGATCCCCCGGCCGATCACCTTTTCGGAAACGGTATCGAGCGTCTCGGCATCCTCACCGTTTGTCACGACGGCGACGGGTACCTGGTAATTGTCCACCAGGCGGGCAGCGGCCAGGACCGGTTTATGACGGGTCGTTAAGGATCCGGGGCCGTATTTTATCAACATGCCAACTTTTTCACCGACGGTTACTATAAAATCGATGGAAATTTTTGCCCTTTTATTGTCCGTGGCCACAATCAACTCCCGACGGGAGATGATCTCCGTTTTTTTATATCCCAACGCTTCGATCAGCAACCGTGCAATTTTTTGCCGGTGGCGCTCATCATGGGTATCGGGCAACACTGCTGCCGTCAGATAATCGATCAGTTCACCGAGAATGAGGTGATGTCCATCCATGAGCCCCTTTCCAGTCGTGGGTATGAGTACGATAACAAACCTTTACATAACGGCTGAATTGTTGCTAAAGTAAGACCTGAATGATAATCTGTAAAGATCAATAATAAAATATCAACGATTAACGTCATGTCTATCCGCTTAGATTTTGAAAATCGAGAAAACGGTTTCATGTCACCCTTCGGCTGTCGATCATCCGAATCCAGGGGGCGAATTCGGCCAGAATCCGAATGCCCGGTTCGCACCGCATTTCAGCGGGACCGGGATCGGATTCTTTATTCTAATTCTTTCAGACGATTAAAGCACAAGACCCAGGTCTTTTTGTCCCCAATGGGAGACCAGTATCGCACCCGGTTGACCCACACCCTGGAAGTTGCTCAGATTGCTCGAACAATTGCGCGGGCCATGCGCCTTAATGAAGATCTGGCCGAAGCCATTGCATTGGGGCATGACCTTGGACATACTCCCTTTGGTCATGGCGGTGAAATTGCCTTAAAGGAGATCCATTCCCCCGATTTTACGCATACCGAGCAAAGCCTGCGGGTGGTGGATATATTGGAAAATTCGGGGAAGGGATTGAACCTGACTGCCGAGGTTCGCGACGGCATTTTGAAACATTCCAAGGGATACGGGAAGATTATCCCCGACGACCCCCAGGAGTTGGCAAAGACATACGAGGGGCGGATTGTACGAATCGCCGACTTCATGGCCTATCTGAATCACGACCTGGACGATGCCATCCGAAGTGGTGTAATCTCCACATCACAGATCCCCGAAAAATGTATCCGCCATTTGGGCTACCGGCATTCCGAGCGAGCCACTGCCATGATCAATGACCTGATTTTTTCCAGCCACGAGAAAAACGGCGAGCTGGTACTCGATATGACGGATGAAATATTTGACTCCATGACCGATCTGAGACAATTTTTATACGACCATGTCTACCGTGCCCCTCAGGTTCACCAGGAATTTGTAAAAGCCAAGAAAATTTTAAGTGAGCTTTACACCTATTTTCTTGAAAATGAAGATCGCCTCCAAGCGGAAATGCGCAAATTGGAAATGGATGGACGCCACCCCGAAAATCGATCGCCGGAACGGGCCGTATGTGATTTGATCGCCAGCTTGACTGATCGATACGCCCTTGATTTGTACGTCCGCCTTTATTTTCCATCCCCGGTTGTTTAGGCATGGACTGCTTGCCGCTTAATTTGGATGATCGGGCGTGTCGACCCGCCCTTAATAAACTTTCGCGGCTGTTTGGGCAGATGGATGCCGCATACAAAGAAATGGCTGATATTCATGGATTTAATTGTGATGGCTGCAGGGACAATTGTTGTCAAACAAGATTTCATCACCATACGCTGCTAGAATATGGGTATATCCGGAAGGGGTTAAGGTCCCAGGCCGGTGAAGATAGAAAAATGATCCATCACCTTGCCAGACAGGTCGAAGCTGCCGGGCCGGAAGAACGCCTCATGTGTCCGTTAAATCTGGCGGGGAGATGCCGGTTGTATCGGTTTCGCCCGATGATTTGTCGGCTGCACGGCATTGCCCATGAATTTATCGGGCCGGACCAATCTGTCCGGAAAGGTCCCGGTTGTGACGAATATACGCATTGTACCGGGAACCATCCGGATGCTCACCTTAACCGAACCCCTTTTTATCGTAAAATGGCGTTGTTGGAAAAAGAGTTGCGACAACGGATTGGATTTAACGGGCGTGTTCACATGACCATTGCCCAGATGGTTCTATACGCCGAAAGTGAAACATTTTGAAAGTTGAGGACAACTTTGCCGGATGTCAGATGCCGGAGGCCAATGGCTCGAAGAGGGTGGTGGGATATAAATGAAAGTGGTGCCCCCCCAAGACATTGATCAATTGCCGGGCCGGCAACTGGGGCCGGGAGATGAATTTTCCTTTCGGTGCCATGCGGGACTGGCCTGTTTTAACCGGTGCTGCCGCAATCTAAATCTGTTTCTTTACCCGTATGACATTGTCCGGTTAACGCATCATCTTGAGATTACATCCGATCAGTTTATCGAAAAATATATTGATGTCGTCCTGCGGCCGGACCAGTTCTTTCCCGAAGTGGTACTCCGGATGGCCGACAATGCGGAAAAAACGTGCCCTTTTCTGACGGCGGAAGGATGCGCGGTCTATCCGGACCGACCCGATACCTGCCGCACGTTTCCGATCGAGCAAGGGGCTGTTTTTAATCATCGCAGCGGTGATGCCAAGTCGGTGTTTTTTTATCGGCCCCCTGGTTTTTGTAAAGGCCGGCATGAAATGCAACCCTGGACTATCACTACCTGGACCCATGACCAGGAAGCGTCGCAGTATCACCGGATGACCCATCGCTGGTCTGAGATCCGGCACCTTTTTCAGTCGAACCCCTGGGGGCCTGAAGGACCGGAAGGCCCCCGCGCCAAGATGGCCTTCATGGCAGCGTACAACATGGAACAATTCCGGGAATTTGTCTTTGGCAGCAGTTTTCTTAAACGGTATCGGGTGAAATCCACATTAAAGAAAAAACTTCGTCGAAGCGATGAGGCATTGTTATTGTTCGGCTTTGATTGGATCAAATTGTTTTTATGGGGGATACCCCCTAAGCAGATCCGCCCCCGAAAGTAACAGGGTTTTTTACCGTTGTAACCGATGACCCAAAATGGTGAAGGCCTAAAATGTATACCCAATGGAAAAATGAAAGCGCCCATTGCTTTCACCTTCAAGGGGGCTTAGCTTGTGGCCGTAGACTATCCCGATGGGGCCGATGGGGGTAATGTAGCGCAAGCCGCCACCGATGGCTGATCGAAACCGGCTGTTGCTGTTATCTTCGAAGGTGTTGTCGATCCGACCGGTATCGAAAAATAATGCCAGCTCTACGTTAAGCCCCAGGTCAAACCGGGTCTCCAGGCTGGCGGAAATCGTTTGACGCCCACCCACCGGATCCCCGTTTTCATCAAACCGGAGCTGGTTTTCGGCAAATCCGCGGACATTTCCCATCCCCCCTAAAAAAAAGAGCTGATCATCCGGTACCGCCCCGGCATTACCATAGGTATCGATGGTGCCGGCTTGCCCCCGGGCCGCCAGGGTTAATCGCTTGAAGGGGCTGTAAAAACCACGTAGAGCGAACCGGTATTTAATGAAATCATCCAGGGAGTTCTGGAGCCCTTTGGAAACATCCACTATAAATGTGGAAAAAATTCCGCTACGGGGTCGAATAAAGGAATCGCGCGTGTCGTAAAGCATGGACGGGCTTGTGGCCAGCAGGCTTCGGGGTTCGAAAAGATCGGGATCATCCATGCAGGGAAGGGGGGTACACGGCTGTCGCCGAAATTGGTCCCGGTATTCATAGCGAAGTCCCCATCCGAAGGAGAGCTTTGGCCATGGGTGGGCAAATATTTTCAGGTTGGCACCGTGCAATGTGGTGCCAAAGGTCTGGTTAAATGCTTCGATCCGCTCGGTATGGGCGCCAATATCAGCGGTAA
>Ga0056107_100226_pt1 | contig 10909 bp, 10 predicted proteins | sample WorMetcrassitun2_FD_77006 | JGI IMG/M metagenome (GOLD analysis project Ga0056107, IMG submission 77006) | Marine gutless worms symbiont microbial communities from Max Planck institute for Marine Microbiology, Germany - Olavius crassitunicatus.2 ...
ATAAGGTTATGATGCACCTGATGTTTGGGGTTGTCGCTTTGTTTGCGGATCAACTCCTTAAATTGACTGGTTACTGATGAAATGAGTTTTGCAAGAGGCTCAATCGTGAAAGCTTAAGCGGACGCTCAACATTACATTCGATCCCGCTTTTCTTACATCTGGATATAAGGTCTGCATCCGGGTGATCGCTGATCCCGACAATCAGTGTCTGACGGCCTGAATAATTCTCCAGTCGGCGTATCAGCTGAACCGTTTCCAGGCCACGGCCCTGATCCTGCTGTACATCGATGAGAACCATATCGAAATGGGTCAGGGAAGCCTCATACAGTGCCGCTCGCTCTGTTTCTGCAAGAATCACCCGCCACCCCAGCTCAACCAGGAATTCAACCGCTCTGGTCCGACTCTTAGGATCCGGGTCAACCACCAGGGCACAACTTCTCAGGTAGTTGTTCAGAAGCTGGTAGAGTCCGGCTTTGTCCACGGGTTTGGCAAGATAGTCATCCATTCCGGCCTGCAGACATTTTTTCTTATCCCCGAGCATAGCATGAGCCGTCAGAGCAATAATCGGTATATGGCCGCCATGTTCATGCTCATATTCCCTGATCGCCCTTGTTGCTTCGAGACCGTCCATCACCGGCATGTCAACGTCCATCAAAATTGTCTGGTACCCACTTTTGATTGCAGCCTCCAGAGCCTGTCGGCCATTGTTGACCATGGTTACATCAAAGCCGACCTGTTCGAGCAGGGTGTTGATCAAAATTCTGCTTATCTGCTCATCTTCGGCCAGAAGTACTTTGATTTTCTCAAACCTGTAAATATTCTCGGGTGCCGGAACCTCTTCATAACTTGACAGTTCCGCCTTGGCATCAGCCCCCGCCGCCTCCACCGCTTTAGTAAATGACCAGGTGAACCAGAACGTCGTACCCTCGCCCTTACTGGATTCAAGCCCGATCTCTCCACCGGCCAGATAAACGAGCTGAGCTGAAATGATAAGGCCAATGCCGCCGCCCCAGAATGTACCGCGATAATGGCTGAGATCCTGGGTAAAACTGTCGTTGATGACTTGCTGCTGCTGTTCAGAAATGCCGATGCCGGTATCGGTAACGGAAAACCTCAGAACCACCCTGCCCGGCTCATCATCTTCCTGGAGCTCAACCAGGACCCTGATGATTCCCTCCTGGGTGAATTTGATCGCATTGTTGACCAGATTGAGGGTTACCTGTACGAGCCTGTCCGGGTCACTGTTCAGCTCTTCGGGAACATCAATGCCAACCTGATAGACAAGATCAATATTTTTTTCTCTGGCCGATAACTGCAGCAAATAGAGGTCACATTCGAGGCTGTCGGTGAGGTTGAAGTCTTCGCACTTGAGTACCATCTCGGCCGATTCTATCTTGCAGAAATCAAGGATGTCATTGACTACTTCCAGAAGCTGTTCAGCGGAACTGTCCACCATTTCCAGACGCCGGCGCTGTTCTGCGTCCAGCTCTGTTTCCAGGACTAGATTGGTCATTCCCATGATACCGTTCATCGGCGATCTGATCGCATGGCCCATACTCTTGAGAATTTCGCTCTTGGTGCGGCTGCTGATTTCCGCTTTTTTCAAGATCCGTACTTCGCTCTCAAGGGCAGCAATCCGCCTGTCCTCTTCGGCCAGCATGGCCTCAAATTCCAAGGTCTGATCTGATTTCTTCCGGGTGACCAAATCAATTCCTCGACCTTAAATTTCTTCGAACTTCTTGAGCCTATTATGACAACAGAGACAGCAAAAACAAAGCTATTTATATCGACCTCGCAGATTCGCCGGCATCGATTTTTAAAATCTGCCAGCAGCCAAAGTTTTGGCCTGCATTCTTTACATCAGCCGATGCCATTTTTCGACTCAATTCGGTGCAGGTAAATCTCTTCCGCAGAAACGAATCCAGGGCAAATGATGGGAGCAGCGTTGATAAGATCAAACTTCCGTCTTTGGTCAGATTTCTCATGGCCAGATCAATGAGCTTTCGATGATCTGACAGCGCATCGAAACGAAGGGATTTCCCCAGATAATATGTTTTTTGGCGCAGGTTGATATATATCAGAGCAAACGGCTCCGGGTTCTTTTTCAGCCAGATCAGAGGGTTTTCATCAATGAGTCTATGGTGGCTCAGGGTCATGCCGTTACGGCTGAAATTTATCTTCAATGACACTTTATCTTTATCTGGCAGTCCCAGGGAGATTGTTTTATGTGCCCCGCCAAGGGCGGCGCAGACGGCTGCCGCTCCACCGCTGTCAAACAGACTTAAAAACGAACCCCGGCCAATGGTGTCATGGATATGGCGTCTGACCAATCGCTGGTCTACCGAAAAACCGGTCTCGGGAGCTACCATAAAAACCGCTCCACCTTCCCTGACTTCATACAGCCTCTGTCTGCTATCACCCTTTTTCCCCTTACCCTTTCTATTATCCCAACGATTGATAACCACCCGGTTTCTGCCGATATCAAAAAGGCAGCGGACCACACGAGTCACCTGGCTGAAGCGCTCATCGACAATTTGAGGATCTTTACTCGAAGAAGGTGGGAATTCGTTGATATAGATCTGGTAACCGATGATATCGATGGTGACATTGAACTGGGGGAGATCCCGGTCATAGAGTCTGAAATCATCAAAACCGTGTTCACTGGCCCATGGCTGCAGCCTTTTAAAATTCTTTATCAGCCGATTACGCAACTCCTGATCGTTTTCCTGCCCGGTGTTATCGCTTATCTGCCATAAATCTTCACTGTTATCCGGCGGCAGCGGTAAGGGAGAACCGTTGAGCAGACGACAGGCAAGCGGACCATTGAAGATTTTGATGTTGGACCGATAGCCCAGTTTAAACTGATCAGCATAATCCGGGGCGGCGGTAAACAAACTTATCTGCCAGTCAGAAAATGACTGCTGCAAGCGGGTTCCGATAAATCGATACAGATATTTAACCGACTGCTTATCTGATAATCGTTCACCGTAGGGAGGGTTGCAAACCAGGTGTCCGGGCTCGTGAAAACTATTGTCCAACCGCTGGATTTCCTGATGCCTGATCGTTATTCTGTTTTCCAGCCCGGCCTTGGCAATGTTTTTCCGGGCCGCCCTGACGGCAGACCTGTCGCCGTCATAACCGATCAGCTGCGGCCACTCTTTTTCCCGGGCTGCATCTTCGAGCTCGATGGCTTCGTTAATCAGAGATTCCCATATGTGCCCCTGATGCCCAAACCAGCCATACAACCCGAAATATGACCGGCCAAGACCCGGCGCCGAATGTGAATGCATCAGTGCCGCTTCTATCAATAAAGTGCCGGAACCGCACATCGGATCCCAAAGCAGTGTCGAGCCATCCCAGCCGCTGAAGGCGATAATTGCGGCGCCAAGGTTTTCTTTCAGCGGGGCCGGGCCTGCCTCTACCCGATAGCCCCGGCGATGCAGGCTTTCCCCGGACAGATCGATGCCAAGTCTTACCCGGGTGGCACCAATCTGCACATAGATACGCACATCCGGCCGCTGCACCTGCACATCCGGCCGCTGAGAGGTTCTTTGTCGGAAACGATCAACAAGGCCGTCCTTAACTCGAAGTGCCCCGAACATGCTGTTGGTAACCGGCCCCTTGCCGGAAAGAACACAGTCAACCGCAAAACTGGACTGCTCTGAAAGGTGCTCCTCCCAGCTTATTGATCTCACCGCCTCATAGAGATCATCACTGTCTGTGATTGTGAACTCGGCCAGAATCAGAACAACCCGAGAGCAAAACCTGGACCAGAGACAGGATCGATATCCGGCCTCGAGAGAGCCTGACCAGCGCACCGCTCCTCTCTCAGAACCAGCTATATCCCCTTTCCAGTCTCTGATTTCGTTGCTGACCAGTTCTTCCAAACCGGTGCCGCAGCTGCTGAGATACTCCATTATTTTTCCATTCTATCGAAAGTAGTAACCAACACAAAAACAAATAGTTACATCAATATTGATGATAATATTACAGGGCCGGTTCAACAATGACAATGACCACCATAAAAACCTTGACCTCTCTTGCAATCAGGCTAGAATAGATGCACCGGTTGTAATGACGATTGTCGGTACAAACGCATCTGATTTATAGCAGATTGCCGGTCCAAAATCCACCCACCCACAAGAACCATCAGAGCAAGAGGAAAAGAGATGAAAAAGGTCATCACCAAGCTCCTTGTAATTATCGCCGTCATCACAGCCGTTGCCGTTATCACGGGGGGGTGTGCCAAAAAGCCCGTCATCCCACCCGAGTCAGACGGCCAGGCCGGCAGTTCGGCAAGTTCCAGCCAGTCTTCGGGCACTGACGGCGCCTATTCCGAAAACAACCTGGCCATTGAAGGAACGCTCGACGACAGCGGCTCAGCCGATACGGCAGGCGCTCTTGATGAGCAGAGTGACGAGTATAAACAGATGCATGGACGTTCATCGGGCGGACTGGCTCCCGTCTACTTTGACTTCGACCAGGCCCTTATTCGACCCGACATGGCTGATCGGATGATTGAAAATGCCGAGTATCTGAAGCAGGTACCCAACACCGTCATCATCGAAGGTAACTGCGATGACCGCGGTACCAAGGAGTACAACCTGGCCCTCGGTGAAAAACGGGCCATCAATGTTCGCGACTATCTCGTTGATCTTGGGGTAGAGGCAACCAGGATCAGAACGGTGAGTTACGGTGAAGAGCGACCACTTTTCTATGAGCAAACCGACTTTGCCTGGGGTCAGAACAGGCGGGCAGACTTTGTAGTCGAATAAGGTTTAGATCTATTCTTCCCGGTACTCGTTCGAGCTAGCAAAGAACAGAGTGCCTGGAATTATCCATCAGTTTATCATTTCTGTTATTGTCTCGAACACCTGATCAATACTTAGTTGCGTGGTATCGATCAGGACCGCATTTTCAGCCTTTTTCAGCGGAGCTATCTCACGTTCACTGTCCTGCCTGTCTCGGGTGATGGTCATTTCAAGCAGTTTTTCCTCATCAACCGCCTCACCCCGCTTCTTAAGCTGCAGAGCCCTCCTCCCACTCCGTGCATGTGCAGAGGCATCGAGATAAAATTTATACCGGGCAGCGGGAAAAACCACCGTTCCGGTATCTCTGCCTTCGGCAACGACCTTTCCCTGCTTTCCCAACTGCTGCTGCATAGCGGTCAATTTTTTCCTGACCGCCGGTATGGCAGATACCGCTGAGGCAAGCATTGAGATATCCGGCGTTCTAATCAGAGAAGATATATTCACCCCGTTGAGCAGCACGCCGACATCGTCATTCTCGTTTTTTGCCGGCAGCAGCTCTATTGAAATCTGCTTGAGTGCCGCCTCAACAGCTGAAATATCGTCTATAGCAAGGTCATTGGTTTGTAAATACCAGGCCACCGCCCGATACATGGCGCCGGTATCCAGGTAGGTGAAGCCATAGTGGGTCGCTACTTTTCGGCTGATAGTCGATTTACCGACACCTGACGGACCATCGATGGTTATAATGACAGTGCTCAGATCAGACATAACCACACTCCGCCAACGCCTGTTCGAGAGCCTGGAGAAAACGATTGTTTTCCTGATCGGTGCCAACGTTGATCCTGATAAAATTAGCAAACCCATAAGCCTTCATGGATCTGACGATAACTCCCCGTTTAAGCATCGTTTCATACAAGGTGGTGGCATCGCCCTTAACGTCAATCAGGAAAAAATTGGTCTCGGACGGATAGGCCTTACATCCCCGTTTTTCCACCTCCTGCATCAGATATCGTTTTCCGCTTGCCGTTTTGCTTAAGGTATTCTGGTAGAATACCTTATCGCCGAGTGCAGCCAGGGCTCCATGCTGAGCCACCAGATTGACATTGAACGGCTGGCGGACTTTATGCAGACAGGCGGCGATTGGTTCGCACATCAAACCAAAACCGATTCGCAATCCAGCCAGACCGTAAGCTTTTGAGAAGGTCCTCAACAAAACGACAGGGCAGCGGTTTTCAACGTCGTCAATCAGGGAAAGCGTGTCATAGCTGTTATCATCATCAACGAAATCTATATAGGCCTCATCGAGCACAACGACAACATGATCCGGAAGCTGTGAAAGAAACGATTTCAAGCGATTCTGGGGAATCAGCGTGCCGGTCGGGTTGTTCGGGTTGTCGAGAAAAATAAGTCTCGTATCTGCAGAGATCAGTCCGGCAACCGCATCCAGGTCGTGGGACATATCCTTGAGTTCGACCACATGGTTGATGCCGCCGCGAATCTGCACAAACTTCTGGTACATCAGAAATGACGGATGACTGGTGATCACCTCATCGTTTTCTTTTACAAAACCTTTAACCAGAAACTCGATAATTTCATTTGAGCCGTTGCCGACAACGATGTGCTCGGCAGCAACACCGAGATGCGCCGCCAGGGCCCGGATCAAGTAGTAGCAGGAACCGTCCGGATAGCGATGCAGGTTTTCCAGCGCCGTATGCATGGCTTTAACGGCGGTCGGTGATGGGCCGAAAGGGCTTTCGTTGGAGGCGAGCTTGATTGAACCACTAATGCCGTACTCACGTTCCAGTTCCTCTATCGGCTTGCCTGGCGGATAGGGAGTAATTTCATCGATATTTTTTGGTATCTGCAACTTCACTTTGCAGCCTCTGCAACAATGGTTAACGGGTTTCTACTCTGCGCTTCCAACAGACGGGATCCTGCGCTGGATCGCCAATCCCTTTTCAAGATTAAACCCGCACTTGAGCAATGCACCTTCCTGAAAGTGCGGCCCCTGCAGTTGAATGCCGATCGGCAGACCGTTTTTGCTGAAACCACCGGGTACTGATAGACCGGGCAAGCCGGCCAGGTTGGTGGACAGGGTAAAGATATCTGAGAGATACATCGCCAGCGGATCATCGACCTTTTCACCGATCTTCCAGGCCGGTGTCGGGCTGACCGGTGAAATCAGCAGATCACAGGAATTCCAGGCCTCTTTAAAATCGTTCAGAATCAAGGTCCTGACCTGGGACGCCTTTTTGTAGTAGGCGTCATAATATCCCGATGAAAGTGCGTACGTACCGATCAGGATTCTGCGTTTCACCTCCGGACCAAACCCCTGGGAGCGGGTATCTTTGTACATTTCAATAAGGTCATCTCTCCCATCCCTGAATCCGTAGGCAACACCGTCATAACGGGCCAGGTTGGAACTGGCCTCGGCGGGGGCGATCAGATAATAGACGGCGACGCAATATTCGATATGGGGAATCGACACCTCGACAATCTCCGCTCCAGCGGCTCTCAATACCTCGACCCCGTTCATCACCACCTGATCAACTTCTGGATCCAGTCCTTCAATAAAGTATTCCCTGGGAACACCAACCCGAACTCCCTGCATCCCTTCAGTAAGAAAGCTGCTGTAATCTTCAACAGGGTGATCAATCGAGGTCGAGTCACGCTCATCGTAACCGCAGATGGTCTGCATCATCAGGGCACAATCAGTTACGTCCCTGGTCAGCGGCCCAATCTGATCGAGCGATGAGGCAAAAGCGACCAGACCGTACCGTGACACCCTGCCGTAAGTGGGTTTCATGCCGACAATTCCGCACAGGGAGGCGGGCTGCCGAATTGACCCACCGGTATCAGAACCCAGGGAACCGAGCACCTGCCCCGACGCCACCGAAACGGCAGAACCGCCCGATGATCCTCCGGCCACACAGTCGGTATTCCAGGGGTTGACCGGTGTTTTAAAGGCGCAATTCTCCGAGGTTGAACCCATCGCAAATTCGTCCATCGCCGCTTTGCCGACAACAACAGCTCCTTGGTCGTCGAGCTTTTCGACAACAGTTGCATCATAGGGTGGGGTGAAATTTTCAAGAATTCTCGAGCCGCAGGTTGTGATAACATCCTTGGTGCAGAGAAGGTCCTTAATGGACAACGGTATCCCGCATAAGGCTCCGCCCTCCCCCTGTGACCTCTTTGCATCGGCTTGCTGAGCATTTTTTAAAGCCTGCTCCGGATTTAACGAGATAAAGGAGGAAATAAACATCTCCGTCTGGTCAATCCGGTCGAGACAACTCCGGGTCAGCTCGACAGAAGACAAAGATTTGTCAGCCAGATGTTCAAGGGCTTCGTTAATGGTCAGCTCATATGGCTCCATATCATTTCTCAACAGATAAAAGGCCTTCACGGCCCCCTTCTTGATCTTACCTGGGATCTTAAGTGGTTTTGCTTTACCTTTATCGACAAACGTTAAATAATGCGGGGAACAACAAAAGAATCTTGGCTGTGTTCAGGACCGTTTGCCAAGGCTTTATCCTGGTCCAACGATTTTTTTACGACATCTTTCCGAAATGCATTGGTGATCGAAAAGGCGTGGGTTGTCGGCTCAATACCACTTGTGTCAAGTTCGTCGAGCTTGGCAATGTAGGATAGAATCATATCCAGCTGCTCGGTCATCTGGTCGAGTTCTTGGCCGTCCAGGTGCAGCCTGGCAAGATGGGCAACATGCTCGACTTCTTCTCTGCGGATTCTCATAATATCTATCAGTTCACTATTTTGTTGTTGAAATCTGCCGAATTACCCGATATGGCCAGATATTCCGGGCTGAAACGATGGATGTTTTCACAAAAAACGTCAACGATATCACTGTCGAACTGGGTGCCGGAACATCGGTTCAGCTCCTCGACGGCTTCATCCATATTCATATTTTTCCGATAATTTCTGCTTGAAGTCATGGCGTCGTAGCTGTCTGCTACAGTAATTATTTTTGTCAGTTCATCAAGATCGCTGCCGCTGAGGCCGTCAGGGTAACCGGCTCCATCTATTCTTTCATGGTGATGACGGATTATAAACTGCTCCCGATCCATGAATCCGAGCGGTTTAACGATATTTGCACCAACACCGGGATGTTCATTTATCAATTCCCGTTCCTCGTCGCTCAGCGGTCCATTTTTCCGAATACAGGAGAGGTCGATAACCAGTTTGCCAATATCGTGAAACTGGGCGGCCCGCTTCAACACAATCAGATTCTGGCTGTCCAGCCCCATTGCCGAACCCAGCATAGCCGCATAATTGGTAACCCGCATGGTGTGGCCGGCGGTGTAATAATCCTTTTCCTCCATGGCCCGCTGCAGACTGCTCATCAACTGCACTGTGGCATTTTCCAGACTGTCGCTGTAGGCCCGTAACAACTTATTCTGCTCCTCCAACTGCAGCGTTTTCTGTCTGACATCTTCTTCAAGAGATTTCTTGTATCTTCGTTCCTGCAGAACGTAGGAACGTTTTTCCACCGCCCGCTTGATCTTTACGTTGAATATATCCAAGTCATCAATCGGTTTCAGCAGGAAATCATAGACGCCCATATTGATGGCTTTTAAGGCGTCAGCCATCGATCCAGAACCGGTCAACAAAACGATTGGTATATCGTCTCCCCTCCGGTTAAGCTCCTCTATGACTTCAAAGCCGTTGAGGTCGGGCATATGGATATCGAGTAGGACGACATCAAAAGACTCGTCAACCGTCTGCAATAACTCCAGCCCACCGTTGACGCCAACAGCCCGATAACCAAACAATTCCAGTATCTGTTTTACGGCATTGCAGACCAGGGTATCATCATCTGCAACAATTATTTTAGCCGCTTTATCCTGCTTTAAATCAATCTCTTGCATCTGTGTGTATTAACCGTTTTGTTTAAAAATTCCAGTAGTTATTTGCCGTCTTGACGGCTCGTCCAATGGCATCGTGTGAATTATGAATGGTTTTAAAAACCGCTTCCGTCTCATCGTCAAGAAAAAACTCCCTGCCATCTTCATCTATGGGGCCGCCAAGCAGTTCAGATAAAACGGCCAGGGCTCCGTCCCGCTGTCCTTTGAGATTGTATCCCCCCTCAAGCGTCACCAGTACCCTGCCGTCACACACCTCTTCAGCCAGGCTAAGCAACAACCGGGTCATATAGGCAAAACCCGAGGGACCAACAGACATCGATCCCAACGGATCACCATGATAAATATCAAATCCCGCAGAAATAAGGATCAGCTCCGGTTTATACGATCGACCGATCGGAATGACAATATCGTTGAAAATTGCCGCGTATTCCTTATCGCCAAAACCACTGGGAAGCGGGATATTGACCGTAAAGCCCTCGCCCTCACCGGTGCCGGTTTCCTGGAGAGCGCCGGTTCCCGGATAATAGGGGTATTGGTGGGTGGACAAATATAACACTTTATTGCTGTCGTAAAAAGAAAACTGGGTTCCATTGCCATGGTGTAAATCCCAGTCAACAATCATTACCCGTTCAAGGTTGTGGTGGGTCTTGGCATGCCAGGCGGCAACCGCGACATTGTTAAACAGACAGAATCCCATGGAACGATCCGGCTCGGCGTGATGACCCGGGGGCCTGACCAGGGCAAAACCGTTGTCGATTTCTTTGTCTATCAACAAGTCGACACCCTTGATAACCGATCCTGCTGCCAGCATGGCCGCCTCATACGATTTGGCCGATGTGGCGGTATCCTGGTCGAGATAATCATAGCGCCTGCCGGACGTTTCTGATACCCGTTTGATAAGGGCATCACCATGATTTTTTTCAATATGGTTAATATCGGCAGGTTCAAAATCTGGAAAAACGAATTTTTTCTGATTCTCTTCTCTTTCGATAAAATCATAAATTACCCTGAGACGATCGATTCGTTCCGGATGGTTGGGTCCGGGGTCGTGCATCAGAAAAAGATCGTTTTTGAAAATCGCTGTTTTTCTCATATCCTTTCCCCTTGTGGTACTTGAGTTTAAGCCGATACTTTTGTTGTTATCCCATACCCGCCTTTTTAGTCGAATATAGAAACCCTTGGTCTTTGACCAAGGTCAGAGTTCATAGGCTTTGCCATATGAACGACTCATTGCTACAACTTGACCTGCGTTGTCCCCACAACCCAGGAAAAGGAGTA
>Ga0056107_100227_pt1 | contig 10898 bp, 11 predicted proteins | sample WorMetcrassitun2_FD_77006 | JGI IMG/M metagenome (GOLD analysis project Ga0056107, IMG submission 77006) | Marine gutless worms symbiont microbial communities from Max Planck institute for Marine Microbiology, Germany - Olavius crassitunicatus.2 ...
AGTGGTTCGAAAATCAAACTAAAATACCAGGTGGGCACCCCCCCGTACTCGCCGTACGGCTCCAGGAATTGTTTGGTCTTGCCCAAACCCCAACCGTCTGCCATGGTAAAAAGCGAATCTTGCTCCACCTTTTGTCCCCGGCCGGAAGGCCCGTACAGATCACCCAGGATTTGCGCGGCTTCTGGGGCAAAAGCTATTTCGAAGTACGCAAAGAACTAAAGGGCCGCTATCCCAAACACCACTGGCCCGAACACCCTTTAAAAGCCACTGCCACTTCAAGGGCCAAGCGTGAAATGTAAGAGAATATTGCAATGCGGGTAAAATTAAAAGGATTCGGATGATGCGATACGCCCACACAAATATTGTGGCCAGAGATTGGAAAAAGCTATCAAAATTTTACATTCATGTTTTTGGTTGCAGGATAAAGCCACCCGAGAGAAAGTTTTCCGGCGACTGGCTGGACCGGGCAACTGGCTTAACCAAAGCAAAGTTAGAAGGCGTCCATTTGCTATTGCCGGGGCATGGAGATAGCCCCCCCACGTTAGAAATTTTTTCTTATAAGGATACGGTTGCGCGCGAGCCGGTCATGGCAAACCATATCGGTTTCACCCATATCGCCTTTGAAGTCGAAGATGTTGAAAAAATATTGAGTAACGCGTTGAAACATGGTGCAATTCAATTGGGGAAAATAACCGAAAAAATAGTTGATGGTATCGGGGTATTGATATTCGTTTATTTCAGAGATCCCGAGGGAAATATTATTGAGATACAATCCTGGAAGAATATCTCCCCAATATCATGACCCTGCCTACAACCGATTTTCCGAAAAGGAATCACAGTTACCCACATCTCCGGTTTCAAGGCCCCGCCTGAACCACCGGACTCGCTGGGCGGATGTACCGTGGGTAAACGAATCGGGAACAACGTATCCGCGGGCCTGTTTTTGCAAACGATCGTCACCGATCATGCTGGCCGCGTTAAGCGCTTCTTCAATATCGCCCGGTTCCAGGATATTGCGCATCTTATGGGCATGGTGGCTCCACACACCGGCCAGACAATCCGCCTGTAATTCCATGAGAACGGACAGCTGATTTCCCTCACTTTTTGATGCCCGGCGACGGAGTGAATTGACTTGATCGCTGATGCCCAAAAGGGTTTGAACATGGTGGCCGATTTCGTGGGCGATGACATACGCCTGGGCAAAATCACCCGGTGCATTCATCCTGTATTTAAGATTCTGGTAAAAAGCCAAATCGATATAAACTTTCCGATCACCCGGGCAATAAAAGGGTCCCGAAGCCGCCTGGGCCAGCCCGCAGGCCGATTCCACGGTACCGGCAAAAAGAACCAGGGATGGCTCTTCATAGGTTCGGCCCATTTGTTGAAACAGCTTCCCCCAGACATCTTCGGTATTGGCCAATACAACGGCGACGAATTCGGCCAATTCGTTATTTGCCCCCGGGGATTCCATTTGGGTAGACTGAACCGCCGGTTCCATCTGAACCTGCATGTTTTGCTGGAGAAAGAAAGAGGGGTCAATACCAAAATACATTCCCACCAGGGCGAGTAACAACACCCCAATTCCCCCACCCTTTACCTTTCGTGAAACACGCCCCCTGCGCCGGTCTTCGACATTCGTGCTTTTCCTACCGCTTCGCCATCGCATGGAAGGCCTCCTTATTCTCTTTTGCCAGATACTCAACCCGCCCAGGGTTCGATCAACTTCACATTTTCAGCCGTCGACCCATTACTGTCTGTCGGCATTACAAAAGCTTAGCATATCACGATCTCCTTCGCTTTTGTAGCCTGCCGGCGGCGGCACCCCAACCCCCGATAATATCATTGTCGCTTCATGTAATTTCTTTCAGGACTATTTGTAAACGAGCTTTGGAGACGCCAACATCACCGATGTCTCCGGGTCCACCGAATGGGTGAGCCAAACATTTCCGCCGACAACCGAATGGGAACCGATGATCGTATCGCCCCCAAGGATTGTCGCCCCTGAATAGATGATGACATCATCTTCGATGGTGGGGTGGCGCTTTTTGTCCTTCAACCTTTCTCCCGCATGGGTGGGCAAAGACAAGGCCCCAAGGGTAACGCCTTGATATATTCTCACATTACGGCCAATGACGGTGGTTTCACCAATCACCACCCCCGTACCGTGATCGATGACAAAACGTTCTCCGATCTCGGCTCCCGGGTGGATATCGATACCGGTAATACCGTGGGCATATTCGGTCATAATGCGGGGTAACAGTGGAATTTTCTGTTTGTACAGCAGGTGCGCTACCCGGTAAATCGTGATGGCCAGGATCCCCGGGTAACTGAAGATGATTTCATCATGACTTCTCGCCGCGGGATCCCCGTCAAAGGTCGCGGTTACATCGGTGGCCAATATTTTCCGGATAGAGGGAACCGCTTTGAGGATCTCAAGGGCGATTAAATGGCCGTTTTCTTCGCATTCACTGCACGGTTGATTGTATCGAAAACAATCATGGCGAATTGCGTGGCTAATCTGTTCCCCCAGTTTGTCAAAAAGATCAGCCGAGGCCTGGCCGATGGCATAGCGCATATTGACCGGATCGAGCCGTTCCCGATTAAAATAACCAGGAAAAAGAATCTGTCGGAATCTTTCAATGATTTCAATGACCGATGCTCTCGATGGAATTTGCTCGTAATTAATGTGTGTATAACAGGTCGAATCATCACAGCTGGCAATGATCTTATCGGCGACCGCCGGAAGCTGTTTCCGGTAATCGTTTATGGTGATCGCTTCAATTTTACAAGAATCCGACGGGTTGGGGTTATAAACCATGATATAAAAATCACCTCCTAGTGGGGATTCTATTCAATGAGAATTCTCGACTGCTCATTAATCTAAGATTTTTTAGGGGGATGTCAAAAAAGTAAGAAACTCCTCCCGCGAAGGGAGGGGAAATAGTGCTTTTTGAAAACGCATCAAAAAATGAACAGTTTTTCGGATAGATCATCTGGCCGGTCGGTATTTTGTTTCATGAAAAAGGGCTTATCCGGCCTTGCCGAAAGAACACTCCGGATAACGGCAGGTGTTGCAGTCGAGACAAAGCCCCCCATGGGCCAATTGGGCCAGATCCCGAGCGTTGGGTCGTTCACCAGCCAGTAATCGGGGAAGAATGATATCGAAAATGGTGGCTTCATGGTAGAGGCCGCAGGCGGGAATCCCAACGATGGGGATATTTCCCCGATAGGCCAAAAGAAACATTGCACCCGGAAGCACGGCTGCCCCGTAATAAGCGGGATCGACGCCGGCCGCCTGAATTCCCGACCGGGTAACGTCATCCGGATCTACGGACATGCCACCGGTCGTGATAATCAGGTCAGTGCCCTTATCAAAAAACCGTCGAGCGGTTGAGGCGATCTGCTCCTGATCGTCTGGCAAAATAACTGTTTCAGCCAAAGTGGCCCCGAAAGCAGCCAATTTAGCAGAAACAATGGCCTCGAACCGGTCCTCAATCAACCCTTCGTAAACCTCACTGCCGGTGATAATCAACCGAGCGACCGCCGGGTTGAATGCTTTAACAGCAAAAATAGGAAATGATGCCGTTGCCAGTGAGACAGCCTGGTCCAACATAACACGGTCAATGACCAGGGGGAGGGCCCGGGTTCCAGCCAGCTGGTAACCCCTTTTTACCGGCGTATTATTGTGAATTGAGGCACACATCACATCCTGAATTAAATTAAAATCGATCAGTGGATCAACCTGAACCTTGAATAATCCGTCATACGCCGCAATCAACTTGATTTTACCTTCCCGCGGGTCGGCTTCAAAGGTTACCCCCGGCCCTGCCAAGGCATTGGCCAGTTCAATCACAGCATCGTCTTCGTGGACCTGGTTCTCATTTAAATCAAGCACATACAGGTGTCGTTTTCCCAGTCGCATGAGGTGACACACATCATGTGCTTGTACCTTGTGGCCCTTTCGAAATGAGGGCCCCTTATATTCACCGGGCCGAACTTCGGTAATATCATGGCACAAGGTCAACCCGACGGCATCTTCAACCTTAATTTTTTGAAATGCGTCTTTTTCGCATGAATGATCATCGCAATTTAACACGACATCACTTTTTGTAATCGGTTTTGATTTTCGGTTCGACATGATCTATTTTATTTGTTCTTTATTTTTTTAGTCGCAAGAAGTGCGACCATTTGCAATACTTGACTTTTTCGGTTGATAGTAAGCGCCGGACGCACAAGACCGGCACAGAATTTTCTCATTTTGATAGACTTCCTTTTTATCCCGGACGACGGTACCGCAGTTGATGCATGCAGCTTTAAAGCGGGTGGGTCCGGGCATATCATTGACGGGAATTTTTACCGTCACCTCCTGAATTTCAAAAAGCACATCGTTGGGCATCTGTTTATATGCTTTTAGTTGTTGCAGGTGTGGATCAACCACCTCGGGCGCATACTCAGCAGCCAATTTTCTGGATTTTTCAGTGGAACGGATCCGAAATGCCTGCCCGGTTTCCAGGTTGACGAACGTTGCCGCCATGATACCGTTATCAACGAACTTTAAGGACCGCCGGCCCAGCTTGACCCCTGTCACAAAAGAGATGGCATCGGTCGCACATCGATCGATCTCCACATAGACGATGAGTTTTTTAATCTGGGGTAGACAACTGGGATTGTCCAGCCCAATCAATTCGCACCCCAGCATTGCCATACGTACGCCCACCACCTGCCCCGGACACAAATGACCGTGGACTTCGGCGGAGCCTTTTAAAAGGGTTTCAAAATCCTGCATAAATATTCACTCAAATAGGGCTTATGTTAAACTTAACATAACAGGTGATAATAACGATGGCAAGGAATTTTGTGGTCGATACGTATAAAAGATATGCCTTGGCTGTAAATCCCGGGCTTAAGTTATCCAACTAAAAGCTAAAAGCGCTTCAGTCAGCAGTTACCGCCATCTCAGCTGGGGCCGCCATCAATGGCCCGGCAATGGTCTCTTTTTGTTGCCGACAGCATCAAGATATATTATAAAGAGTCTCTTGAGGGCATAAAAATTGACGTTAAGGGGATCCATAGAAACAATTTCAAAAATAATAACCAAATATTCGGGGCTACAAATGAAACCGACGTCCATCTCTGATGCGTTCGAAAATATCGCATCTGCCCAAGGGGCCAAAAAGGCCATTACATTTTTTCGAAATGGCCAAACAGAAACCGTGCTTTCATATTCGCAGCTAAGCCGTGATATCGTGGGCTTTGCCGATATTTTAAAGGGGCTGAAGATACAAAAGGGCGACCGCGTTATTCTGCTTCTTGAGAAATCATTGATTGCCATCACCGCCCATTTGGCGCTGCAAAAACTGGGTGTTGTTACCGTGCCGCTTAACCCGGGTTTTAAAAAAAGCGAGATAGAATATCTTCTGGGAGATGCCGATGCAAAATTGGTCATCTTAGATCCCGAAAAAAAAGAACTGATCCGCGATATTGTCCCGGGCATCCGGCTATTTGAAGTATCCGCGCAGCTTCCGTATCAAGCACTTGATTTTTTAAAAACAACTCCGGCAGCACCGATTAAAGCGGCCGCCAAACCGGATGGTCCCGGTTCAGATGATATCGATCCAAACAGTCCGGCACTGATTATCTATACTTCCGGCACGACAGGAAAGCCCAAAGGCGCTATTCTTACCCAGAGAAATCTGGTTCACGATGCACAAAATATCATATCGATCTGGGAAATGAGCATGCGGGATGTCCTGTGCCACACACTGCCGCTTTTTCATGTCCACGGGTTGTGTTTCGCCCTGCACACCGTGCTGCTAAGCGGGGGACACCTTCTCATGTTAGACACCTTTACCCCTGACATCGTCCTGGACCTTTTATCCAGAAAAGCCGGCGATGACACCTGCACGATGTTTATGGCGGTTCCGGTGATCTATACCAAAATGATTGATTTTTTAGATGACGGGCCGGATGACAAACCCCTTGATTTTGGCCATATCCGATTGATGACTTCCGGATCCGCCCCCCTGTTGGAAAAAGAATTTAAACGGATTGACGCAACCTTTGGCATCGAGCCGGTTGAACGCGAGGGGATGTCGGAAACCGGGATGAATTTTTCCAACCCGCTTACTGGAAAGCGAAAGCCCGGATCCATCGGGATCTCTTTGCCCAGCCTGGATGTCCGAATTGTCGACCCCAAGACAGGGACAAATGTTGACACCGGCGATGTCGGTGAACTCTGGCTAAAGAGCCCGGCCATTACGCCCGGTTATTTTCGAAAGCCTGCCGAGACAAAGGGAACCTTTGAAAATGGCTGGTTTAAAACGGGCGATATGGGAAAAGTCGATGACGAGGGATATTATTACCTGACCGATCGCATCAAACACATTATTATTACGGGCGGTGAAAATGTATCCGCCAAGGAAGTGGAGATGGTGATCAATCAGATAGAAGAAGTGGTTGAATCTTCCGTGGTCGGAATTTTAGATGAAAAATGGGGAGAAAAAGTCGTGGCGGCGGTCGTTGTAACACCGGGATCGGCTTTAACCGATGCCCAAATAATTACTTTTTGCAAAAAAAAGCTGCATGATTGGAAATGCCCCAAGAAAATCATATTCCTCGACGAAATCCCGAGAAATACAATGGGTAAAATGTTAAAAGAAACGGTGAAAAATTTATTTGCTCCCTGAACAAAAACCCCTGTTTTCTCAAATTCAGGGCCGGGCCGAAATCGATAAAAACAATTCAATTGAGAGGTGACAGGAAATGAAGTCTGATAATGATGTGGTCATTGTTGCCATGGGCAGAAGTGCCATTGGAGATTTTGGGGGCCGGTTAAAAAAGTTACGTGCACATCAGCTGGGTGCCCAATTGATTCGAGGTGTGTTAGCTAAAGTCCCGGAAGTTGCGCCAGGGCAACTTGACGATGTAATCTTGGGGGACTGCCTCCAGTGCCCGGATGAAGCGACCACCGCGCGGACCACAGCACTGGCTGCGGGGATTCCAGACCATGTACCGGCCGTCACGGTTCAGCGCCAATGCGCCAGCGCCATGGAAGCCTTGGCCCAGGCAAGTAATCGCATTCGCCTGGGGGATGCGGATTTCATCATTGCCGGTGGTGTGGAGAGCATGTCCAGCGCCTTTTATTGTCTGCCTGCTGCGCGCTGGGGTGCAAGATTGAAGCACGGCGTAATGATGGATTCGATGTGGGAAATGCTCCATTCAGGTTCCGGTGTTTTGGATCCGCCCGGTTATATCATGGGGCAAACTGCAGAAAATATCGCACAAAAATACAAAATATCGCGGGAAGAACAGGATATCGTCGCCTTACGCAGCCACCACAATGCCGAGGCGGCGATTGATCAGGGTCATTTTAAAAAAGAAATTATCCCGATTTCGGTTCCCAAACCCAAATCCGACCCGGTTGTTTTTGATACCGACGAGCATGTCCGACGGGGATTAACGATGGAGGATCTCTCTCGATTGTCACCGGCTTTTGATAAAAACGGAACGGTCACTGTCGGCAATGCGTCGGGGATCAATGACGGGGCCGCCATATGTCTGCTGGCCAGCAGGGCAAAGGCCCGCGAGTTGGGTCTACCGATCCTGGCTCAAATCAAAAGCCATGCGGTTTCCGGGTGTGATCCCCGCTTGATGGGTATTGGTCCGGTTCCGGCTACCCGCAAGCTTTTTGAAAAAACCAGAATAAAAATTGCCGACATCGAGCTTGTTGAACTAAATGAAGCCTTTGCCGCCCAGTACATTGCCTGCGAAAAAGAGCTGAACCTCAACCGGGACATTACCAATGTGAATGGTTCCGGCGTTGGTCTCGGTCATCCGGTGGGTTGTACGGGTACGCGCATTGTTATTACCCTTTTAAATGAGATGAAACGACGCAATTTAACGTTGGGGCTGGCAACCCTCTGCGTCGGCGGCGGTATGGGTATGTCGATGTTGATTGAAAACGAATAATAAGGGCAGTGGAAAGAATAAAGAATTTATTCGCCGCCATTCCTCCTTGGGGCTTGTAACGCTGGAATTAACACCCCTGACTGGCCAATTTCATTGCGAACATGTGCTTGAAACATTTTTTCGCTTAGGGTGGTTTTTTTATTTGCTAATTGAAACAGCGCTATTTTATTCACTACTTTTTTCGAGGAGACTCTGATCGGAACAATCTTCCCATTGCCTATCTCCTCGGATATGAGGTGGGTAACGATGATCCCTAAACCCAAATGATGGGTGATCGCCCCAATCGCTGCCTGAACACTGTCTATTGTGAGAACAACGTTCAATTGGACCGCCGAAATGCCATAATTAAACTTAAACCAACTCAGCAATGACGATGCATTCGGTTTATAGGAGATAAACTCTTTATTGACTAGTTGTTTTAAGGAATGGCGACCTTTAATCTTCTTGTCATAATAAACCCTGGAACATGCTAAACCAATTCTTCTTCAACAATCGGTTCAATGGTGTAGGGGTTAAAGTCACCAAAAATCTGCCCGGCGTTGGGAAACATATCAATGTAGGCAAAATCGAGATTGCCCTTACTCACCATGGGTAAAAGTGTCTCTGGATCGCCCAGCTTAAGAAAAAGGGTCACATCGGGAAATTGTGCTCGAAACGAGGCGAAGATGCCTGGCATATGCATTTTTCCAAATTCCACGGGGGATCCGATGCGCAGGTGTCCCGAAGGTTTTTTCTGTGCTTTTTTAATATTTTTAATCCCAATCTCCAATTCTTCCACGAACGGTTTTAAAATATGGAATAATCTTTGACCGGCTTCGGTAGGCACCAATTGTCGATGCGCCCTTGTAAAAAGAGCCGAATTTAGCTCAAATTCTAGCTTTTGGAGATGTTGGCTCACGCCGGATTGGGTGATATGTAATTTTCTGGCCGCGGCCGTGCTGCTTTTTTCTAAAAATACGTAGTAGAAAACCTTAAGTCGGTTAAAATCTGGAAGCATAAAGAAGCCCTTTAGTCATTACATTTACAGAACCTGCTAATCGCCTTTTTCTCAAAAAACACGCCATAAGACCCATCATTGATGGCGTTCACTTATTCCAAGCTTTAAGCATGCCAGTAAATAAGTTTAGCTTATTAATAAAATTAGAAACATTAATTTTCATTACAAGTCAACAGATAATCGAATAATGAACCTGCCGGTTCCTTTCCCAATTTAGGAGGTGATCAATGTTTTATCCTATCAATCCCCCGCAGCCCACGCCGGACAAAGAACAAGTGGCGGCCCTGGTTGTCTTGGATCCTGCTCAATCACGGCGTCTCGTTGCCAAGGGGGCAGTGGCATGCCCCATCGCTCAAAACGCCTATAAAAACGGTATGATCATCATCGCCCGGGGTATCACCAATGCCTATGTTACCGAAGAGCTCATCAATATTTCCATCGACAACAAGGCCAACCAAACCGTGGGTTTTATTGGTCAAGGGCTGACCAACGTTACATCCACTCCCCCGCCGGCGCTCCAACACGTTTTTGAAAAAGGCAAAGTTGTCGAGGATGCGGATACCAATGAAGAGATTTTGAAATTCAAAAAAGGCGATGTCGTTATCAAAGGCGCCAATGCGATCGATCACACCGGTTTGGCCGGCACATTTGCCTGTTCCCTTAAATGCGGCACAATGGGGATGGCGTGGCCGATCTGCACGCCGCGCGGGGCAGAATTTATTATCCCCATAAGCCTTGAAAAAATGGTCCCCTCTGTCATGACGGCCGCCCAGCATACGGGCATCTACCATTTTGAATACGCCACCGGTCTACCGGCCAAAATTGTACCGCTGCTTGAAGCGAAGGCCATCACTGAAATAGAGGCCTTTGCTCTCCTTTGCGGTGTCCGGGCGTATCACGTCGGTTCGGGGGGTATCGCCGGATCGGAAGGGTCGGTTCATCTAACCCTTGAAGGCGATGAAGACAAGATTGAACAAGCCATGGAATTGGTTAAATCGCTAAAAAATGAACCACCGTGAAAATGCCCGATGCCTACAAGATCGAGGACCCGGAGCTTACGACTATAACGCCCAGACACAATTGGACACCCTGGGCGGGATATAACCCTTTGTCACGGATCTTTTTGAGTTGATCGGATCAGATCCCCGACTTTGATTGTGACAGAGCCGGGAGAGAGGAGAGACATAAATGCAGATTCCTATACAAGAAATTAGCCCCGGTATGAAGCGGCGTAAATTGGACGATGAAACCAAGCTTGGCTTTGGGGTCATCATGTCCAACTATATGTTCATGATGGATTACAACCTTGACCAAAAATGGCACGATCCGCGTATTGAACCTTACGGCCCCCTTCACCTTTACCCGGCCGCGGCCATTCTTCACTATGCCCAAGAGGCTTTCGAAGGACTCAAAGCCTATCGGTCCAAATCCAACGAGATTTACCTGTTCAGAACCAAAGATAATCTAAAACGGATGTCCCGAACCTGCGACCGGATGTGTATTCCCCCATACCCCGAGGAATTGGTTCATGAGGGGCTGAGGAAACTCCTTGCCGTGGATCGTGACTAGATACCGTCATCACCGGGGACATCCCTTTATATCCGGCCCAACATCGTCGCGACAGAGGCCTTTATCGGCGTACGTCCGGCCCATGAATATCTCTTTTACATTATCACCGGCCCGGTAGGCGCGTACTATCCGGAAGGTTTTGCCCCGGTCAAGATTATGGTCGAAGACAGCTATAGCCGCGCTGCGGCGGGCGGTGTTGGCGGGGCAAAAACGGCGGGCAATTATGGCGCCACCCTAAAAGCAATGCCGTTGACTTAACAATATAATACGGCATATCTCTTGTAAATATAAGTGGTTGTGATATGTTGGGGACAATTAAGCATATCTTTTAAATCTTACAAAAGGAGATAAAAATGTCAAAAAA
>Ga0056107_100229_pt1 | contig 10883 bp, 10 predicted proteins | sample WorMetcrassitun2_FD_77006 | JGI IMG/M metagenome (GOLD analysis project Ga0056107, IMG submission 77006) | Marine gutless worms symbiont microbial communities from Max Planck institute for Marine Microbiology, Germany - Olavius crassitunicatus.2 ...
ATTCATCGATGGGTTAAAAGCCAAATTTTTACCCGCTGAGCCGGATATTGAAATCCCCCAGCAACGGAGATTAATTAAAAATATAGATCCAAACGAGATGGCCGATCATATCGCCCGGATAGCAGGCAGCGATATTGATTATTTCAAAAAAACAGAGAAGATTTCCTCGTCTCGCCGGTTAGAACGCGATCAAGTTTTGTACATCTTATGGCAAACAGGGCTATTCACCAACCAACAAATTGGCGATGTATTTCATTTAAGCTTCTCGATGGTCAGTCATGCTGTGCATAGCTTTAGGAAAAAGTCTGAGGAAAATAGAGATTTGAGAAAAAAGACAAATATTATTATAACTCAAATCAATGTTTGACACTAGCCCCACTAGCCCCCACTAGCCCCCCACACTATCCCCCTACCGCGACTGACTATCTACACAAACTATATTTCAAAATAGAATAAAGAAAAAAAGCTATAAAATACCACGAGGCCCTGAGAAGTGTCTTGATGGTGCATTCAGTCCGCCTTTTCTGATTCAAGCATTGATCCTGGAACGCTGCAATCAAGACTGATTGTCTTTTTCCGTCGCAAGAAACAGCAGCGCCGGGGCAAGTAGAAAGTCTGACAACAGTGCAAGGATAATCACGATTCCGGTGAAAAAACCGAATTTGACGCTGTGGGTCAGCGTGGCGGTCACCAGTACGAAAAAATTCATTGATAGGACAATCGAAGTGATTAAAAGGGCTCTGCCCGTTCCCAAAAATGTTTCCCGAATAGCCTGTCTTGGATCTCCCGTTTCGTCCAGGTACTTCCTGAAGTTATACATGAAATGAATCGTGTCATCGACGACCAGGCCGATGGTGATACTTCCGATAAAGAGCGTGTTGATGTCCAGGGAAGTTCCGCTCAGGCTGATCAGACCCATCACCATGAAAATCGGCAGGAGGTTAGGGCACATGCTGATCAGGCCGAGTTTGATGTTTCCGACAATCATCAGCATGAGGATTGTGATAATTACCAGGGCGATGATATAACTTTTTGTCATGCTGTGGAGGGCCGCCGGAATGGTCCGGGCCAGCAGTGCGGCAAGGCCCGTAATGGTGACCTGGGCGGCACCATCGAACTCTTTGTTGAACATTTGTTTTAGCTGTTTTACGAATTTTTCGTATAGCACGGCATCACTCCACCGGGTCTTTACGGTTATTCGGGTTTTACTAAACAGGCTATCCGCGATTTTTTCAATATCGTCGGGGCGGTTGTTTTCAAACAAGAGTAGTTCCTGGGCGATTGTGGTTTTGCTGTCAGGGATGGTATAATAGACCTTGTCATTTTCATGAAGGGCCTGGTTGGTTTCCCGGACGATATCTACGATGGAGATGACTTTACCGACGTATATCTCATCTGTTTTGATCGATTCGATCATGGGGGATAGCGTTGCAATACTTTTCAGTATCTGCGGATCATGCACACCATTTTCTTTATGAGTATCCACAACGATTTCAAAGGTGACAGCACCACCCGTCAGATTTTCCAAGTGCACAAGATCATTTTTAACCGGATGGTTATTAGGGAAATACGTCAAGATATAGTTTGAAAAGTGCAGCTGAAAAATATAGAAAACTGAAATTACAAACAATACCAGACAGGCCCCGATGATTTTGCGCGGGTGGCGAGTGGAAATGCGGCTAAAAAACAACAAGAAGTTATCCATCCGTTTTGTTCTCGTTATTGCCGCCTTTTCTGGTTTAACTTTGATGGGGAGCACGGCAATAAGCGCTGGAAGAAGAATGATCGTGTAGACAAATGCCAGCATGACGCCAATGGATGCAAAGTGTCCAAGCTCTGTTATGGTCGCAATTTCCGCGATGGTAAATGAGAGCAGCCCAGCCGCAGTTGTGATGCTGGTCATCAAGATGGCCAATCCCGAATGCCCCATGGCATAGCAGATGGCGTCTTCTTTATTATTCTCTTGTTGAAACCTGCGGTAGAAGATGGCCAGCACATGGACAGCATCGGCAACGCCTACCGAGACAAGAAATGCCGGCAGGATATTTGTCATAATCGATAGGGATGTTTGGGCAAGGGACATCAGGCCGAATGTGGAAATCATGGCCGAAACGACAATGATCATCGGGATGATGACACCGGATAGTCTCCTGAATAGAAGCAGTAGAAAGCCGACAATAACCAGCAGCATAATTTTGATGAGCCGGGTGGTATCCTCCCCGGTTACCTTATTAAAGACATCAACCACCACCGGTCCCCCGGAGAAAGTAATATTGAAATCATTGGTCTGATACATTGCGATTATATCGACAATGGCGGCGTTTACTTCGGCTTTTTCATCGGCGGTAATATAGTGCAAAGTGTCGGTCTGTTCCATGGCCGCATCTTCTTCAAATCCTGAAAAATCAGGGGCGGCACCATCTTCTTGCTCTGAAACATCCAAGACCTGTGCAACGGTTTCAACCACCAGCAGCGTACTTTTTTTATCTGTGGACAAGACGTAGTTTCTATAAAACGGATTATCCAGGGCCTGTTGTTTTACGATACTAAGGTTTTTAAATGCCTCTTCGCTGAGCAATTTTTCTACATGAAGCACATCACCTTTGCCGCGGGTGTTCCGGATATTGATCAGGCTCGTTATTTTTTCTATATACGGCGTACCGTCTTCAATCGCTTCATGGAATGCTTTGAGTTTTTCAAGGAAAACCCTGTCAAAAATATCCGGCGCTTCAACCAGAAGGGCAAGCAGTTCCGATCGGCCAAACTGGTCTCTGAATTCGTTATATTCAATCAGGCTGGGATCATTATCATGGAGCATCGATTCAGCGGCCGTATCCACCGTGATGCTTCTGGCTTGAAAACCGGTGAAACCGATGAATAAAAACAACAAAAACAGGGATTTGATCCGGTGACGATATATGATGCGGGTGAGGGTGATGAAAAAGTGTTCGATCTGTTTTCGAGGTGCGAACATATTGTTCCCGACAGGTGAAATTTACAATTGCGAAAAGGGGTAGTGGGGGTGCGGCTTATGAATGCTGATTAAAAATGATTATCCGCCGATGGATGACATTTGACTGTTGACCCGGGATTGTTTTGGGTCGGTCAGGTGGTGACGGGCGGGCTTTGCGTGGACCGATGCAAGAAAGACCCGGATTAGCTCCTCATCGCTTTCCCCTTGCCGTAAAAGTGGCCGCAGATCCTTTTGTTCGTCAGACATAAGACAGGAGCGGAGCTTTCCGCTGGCACTCAAGCGGAGCCGGTTGCACGAGTCGCAAAAATGGCTGCTCATGGCGCTGATAAACCCCACCTCGCCCAGGGCATCGGCAAACCGAAAGCGCTCAGCAGGGCCGTCATGGGTATCTCGCTTAACCGGCAGCAATGGGCCCAATTCGGTCAAACGTTGTTTTATGTCGGAGGTATGTAAATAATCTTTTTGGCGCATATTGGCTGTACCGATGGGCATGTATTCGATAAAGCGGATATGAAACGGATGGGTGATGGACATACGGGCCATGTCGACCAGCTCATCGTCATTATATCCTTTTAGCACCACGGCGTTAATTTTAATGGGCGAAAAGCCGAGTTGTTGGGCCAGTTCAATTGCCGCCCAGACCTTCTTAAACCCATCGATACCGGTAATTTTTTGATATTTTTCAGGTTTGAGGGTATCAAGGCTGATATTGAGTCGGTGGACCCCGGCGTCTTTGAGTCGGTGCAGATATTTTCCCAGCTGAAATCCATTGGTAGTCAGGGAGACATCCGTCACGCCGGCAATGTGGGTGAGCTGGGATAAAAACCCACAAACCCCCTGACGAACCAGGGGTTCGCCGCCGGTGATGCGGACCTTGGTAATGCCCATATCCACGGCAATCCGAACCAGGCGCAGGATCTCCTCGTAGGTAAGGATCTCCTGGTGAGTCAGTTTCGGGATCAGGCCTTCCGGTTTGCAGTACAGGCATCTTAAGTCACACCGATCCGTAATGGATACGCGCAAGTAGTTTAAGTGCCGCCGGTATTGGTCAACCAGTTGGGGTACCGGAGAGGATAAGATGTCGGTTGTTTTCATTGGTTCGTCTCCGAGGTGGCGCTGTATTTCCGGATGGCGTCGACCAATCCGGAAATCGTATATATTTTCGCGGTGATGTCGATTCGAACCCCTAAATCGGCGGCGGTTTGGCTGGTAATCGGGCCGATACTGGCCGTGGTGACCGAAGATAGCAATTCCGTGATTCGGTGGGTCGGCAGCATGGAAGCAAAATTTCGGACTGTAGATGAACTGGTAAATGTGACCAGGTCGATCTGCCGGTTTTCCAGTTTGGTCAGCAGGCTACCCGCTTTGGAATCGGTCCGGCGGGTCCGATAGGCCGTGACCTCATCCACCTCGGCGCCCATTTGTCGCAGCTCGTCGGGTATTATGGGGCGGGCTTCTTCGGCCCGGGGTAGCAGCACACGTTGGTCTGCCATTTTTTCGGTTTTAAACGCGTCTACGATCGATTCGGCCCGGTAGGTTTCGGGAACGATATCGCTTTTGAATCCAAAACGACGCAGCCGCTCGGCTGTGGCCGGTCCGATGACCGCCGTACGGACCCGGTGTAATGATCGGACATCGTAACCCTTTTCGAATAACCGATTGAAAAAGAAATCGACCCCGTTGACACTAGTGAATACCAGCCATTGATACTGGTCGAGCATCCCGATGGCACGATCCAGGGGAGCCCAGTCGACAGGGGGCGCAATCTGGATGGTGGGAAACTCGATGCATTCTGCACCCAGGGCCCCCAATTGTCTGACGAGAACGCTGGCTTGTGGCCGGGCACGGGTAATCAAGATCCTTTTACCGAACAAGGGGCGGGTTTCAAACCACTTCAAGCGGTCTCTTAAGGATACCACCTCTCCCACAACGATAATTGCCGGTGCGCGGATCCCCGCCTGCTTTACCCGGGATTCGATATTTTCAAGCGTGCCGGTCACGCTTTTTTGAATGGGCCGGGTTCCCCAGCGGATAACCCCCACCGGCGTATCAGCCGCGCGGCCATGGGAACGTAATTGATCGACGATTTTAGGCAGATTGCGGATGCCCATGAGAAACACCACCGTGCCGATCCCCGTGGCCAGGGCCGACCAGTCGATGAGCGATGTTTCCTTTGTGGGATCTTCGTGTCCGGTTACAAAGGCGACCGTGGCATTGAAATCCCGATGGGTCAACGGGATACCGGCATAAGCAGGCGCGGCGATTGCGGACGTGACGCCGGGAACGATTTCAAAGTCAATTCCGTTTTCCACCAGTAGTTCTGCTTCTTCGCCCCCCCGGCCGAAAATAAATGGATCCCCGCCTTTCAGCCGTGTGACAATGTTTCCCGCTTCGGCTTTTTCACGGATCAGCGCATTGATGCCATCCTGTGAAAGGGTGTGATCGCCACCCTTTTTGCCGACATAGATGCATTCTGCCTCAGGATTAACATGGGCTAAGAGGGCCGGCGAGGCCAGATAGTCGTAAATCAACACATCGGCTTTGTGGATACAATCTTGTCCCTTGACGGTGATCAGACCCGGATCACCGGGACCGGCACCCACCAGGTAGACTTTTCCGTTGGTTTCAGCAGTCATTGGCTAGTTCTTTCAAGTTGTCGAGAGTCTCACGGGCGCCCTGGTCAAGCAGTTGATTGGCGAGTTGGACTCCGATCTGTTCGGCCGTATCTGGTGTGCCCGATATCGACCCCCGAAACGATTGGCGGCCATCGAGATCAGCCACCATGCCAACCAGGTGGATTTGATTGTTTTTTAGTTGGGCGTGGGCGGCAATAGGGGTCTGGCAACCGCCTTCCAATCGATGTAAAAATGCGCGCTCGGCCTTAACGGCTGTATGGGTATCCGGGTCGTTCAGTGCGGCAAGGGCTTTTTCTACCGCTGTGTCCCCTTCACGAATTTCAATGCACAGCGCACCCTGACCCACGGCCGGCAACATTGTGGTCATGTCCAGGTAATCGGTGATCCGGTGCGTCAGCTCAAGCCGTTTGACCCCGGCGGCGGCCAGAACAATGGCGTCAAACTCCCCATCATCCAGCTTTTTTAATCGGGTGTCCAGGTTTCCGCGAATGGGCTGGATGTCCAGATCAGGTCTTGCAATGCGTAGCTGGGCGGCCCGCCGAAGACTACTGGTTCCGATTTTTGCACCGCCTGCCAAATCGGCCAGACGAGTGCCGGTACGGCTGATCAGCACATCTTCAGGTGATTCCCGCAGGGGAACGGCACCAATACATAACCCGGCCGGGATATCACCCGGCATGTCTTTCATACTGTGGACGGCCAGGTCGATATGGCCGTCGAGAAGGGCTTGTTCGATCTCTTTGACGAAAAGGCCCTTGCCACCCACCTTGGCCAGGGGCACATCGAGAATTTTATCACCCCGGGTTTTGATGGTATGAATATCAATCTGCAAATGAGCGTGATGGTCCGACAGGGCCTGTTGGACCCACTGGGACTGCCACAGGGCGAGTTTACTTCCACGGCTACCGATAATCAGGCGCTTCTTCATCAGTGTCCACAACTGGCGCAGCTGGCAGCGCTACAGCTCCCGCAGCCGGAGGCACCGGCCGATGTACTGGTGGTTTCTCCCCCGCTACCTTTGCTTAAAAATCCGCAGGCCGACATCAGCCGGGAAACCTCGGCGCCCTTACAATGAGGGCATGTATCCGGTTCGCCGCCCCCAAGGATCAGGTATTCGAATTCTTTCCGGTAATTTCCACATTGATATTCGTATATAGGCATTTAATTTTCCTTAGTCGTGCCTAAAACGATACGGTAAAACTTGGTTTTTTCAATACCTACGACTCACCACTTAAAAGGATTCCGAAAAAATCCTGAATGCAACACCGATATCAAAAGACTAAAAATAATACCGGCAGAAAAAAGATCAACGCGCAATTTTCATTGACTGTATCTGTTCGCTCTCTTTATTTTCTTCACTTTCTTCACTTTCTTCACCCATTAGCGCTTTAAGATCGGCCAGATCGGGTGATGAATCGTACCCGTGCGCTTTAGAATTTTCAAAGGAAACAAGTGCATCGCCAAGTCTTTCAGCCTTTTGGTACAATAAGCCGAGGCGATGGTGATAGCAGCCGTTTTCCGGGTCGATCCGGATGCTGCGTTCACAGAAAAGCGTGGCAATTTCAAGGTTTTCATCCCGCTGGTCGTATAAATGACCAAGGGCTGACAATGCTTCGGCATCGTTGTCGTTGATTCGAACCGCCTGTGAGTAAGCCGCGACCGCTTTTGCCTCATTTTTCATTTGCGTATAGCATTGCCCCATCAGTCGATACACACCACTGGTATTCGAATTCAGGTCCAGGGCCTTTTTAAAATAGTCCATCCCTTTTTTGGGGTGCCCCTGATGGAGATAGACCTCCCCAATATGAAAAATAACCTCGAAGATATCGTCACGAACCCTTTCTGCCTGGAGAAAATTGTCAAGCGCCCGGTTTGGATGCTGGTCAGCATCATTACCAGCCCATAGTTATAAACGGCCATCACTTCACCGGGGGCCAGGCGGATGGCGGCTTCAAATTCCAAAAGCGCCTGGTCGTATTGTTTTAGAATGCCGTGACATACGCCCAGGCTATTTCTTAAATTGACGCTGGAAGGATCCAGGCGCAATGCATGCTCAAACTCGGTGATACTTCCCTTAATATCCCCCCGGGAGTAAAGCCGGTCACCACTGATATTGAGACTGACGGCATCAAATTCAACGGTTGTACCAGGGCCAAGGAAGGTCGCATGATCGAGTGCTTTTAAGGCATTTCCCATGATCTGGCTACGGGAAAAATGATCCGTTGGATATCCGGCGATACCAATGGAGAGGGTGGCGCCTTCCAGGTGATCGGCTGTGTCCCGTATTGTTTGCGCAATCACCCGATAGTTCGCAAACTCTCTGCCGGGGACATAGAGCCCTAGAATGTCAGCGTAAAGGTGCCCCCAGTTTCCCTTGTTTTCAGTGGCAACGGTATCGAGGGCTTTGGTCAGATGAACCAGGCGATTGTTTGCTGTCTGGTGGTCTTTGGGATGGGTGCCGGGGTCGGTATCAGCCAGGGTGGCTGCCCCTGATTTGGTCTTGTCTATTTTAATGGCCAGTGCACCAAAGATGAACGTCTCTTTCAATTTTCCAACAGAATCAGCGTTAAATGTTTCACGGGCCTGCATATTCGGAAAGGCAGCTTTTAATTGAGCCGTTTGTGCTTTGCCGGGAGGATCGTATTGGACCCGATGCTCGGGGACGATGGGGCTTTCAAGGAGAAACTCCCGGCTGGCATGACAATCTGTTTTCAATGGGTTCCGGCTGACTTGATTTGGATTAGCTTGATTTAGATTGGCAGGGTTATTCATTATCTCGCCTTTGAAGTAGCATCGTTACGGCTGAAACGATGATTTTGAATTCATCCGCAGATAGGGTTCGGACATCCATTAAAAACATCTCATTGTCAATTCGGCCGATGATTGAGGGTCGGAATTTTCGTAATGCATGTTCAATATACTGAGCCGTGAGCGCATCGATTTGAACGGCCACACAGCGGCTTTCCAGTTTTTGCAAGGGAAGGGCGCCTCCCCCCGCGCGAGATGGTTTTTCAACGATACGGACATGTAACGCTGAATCGTCTATTTTCTGGAGCATGGATTTTAATTGTTGTGCACGGGTCTCGATTATTTGAATCGGTAAGGTCAGCATCCGTAGCGTGGGGATCATTTCCATGGCCCGTTGGGGCTCCCGATACAGGTGCATGGTGCTTTCAAGGGCGGCCAGCGTCAGCTTGTCAATTCGAAGTGCCCGGGTCAGGGGATTTTTTTTGATCTGGTCGATGGTCTCTTTTTTACCTACGATAATACCGGCCTGGGGGCCACCGAGGAGCTTGTCGCCGCTGAAAGTGGCCAGGTCCGCACCGGCGGCCACCGTGTCTTGAACCGTGGGCTCTTTAATCATCCCGAAATCGCTTAAATCGATAAAGGTACCGCTGCCCAAATCGTCCATAACCGGCAGGTGATGTTCTTTTCCCAAGGTGACCAGATCCGGTGTTAAGACTTCAGACGAAAACCCTACGATCTGGTAATTGCTTTTGTGGACTTTCAGCAATAACGCCGTATTCTCACCAATGGCCCGGCGATAATCCTTCAGGTGCGTCCGGTTGGTGGCACCCACCTCTTTTAGGATACAGCCGCTGCGGGCAATGATGTCGGGGATGCGAAATGAGCCGCCGATCTCCACCAGTTCTCCCCGGGAGACGATGACCTCTCTGCCCTGGGCCAGGGTGGAAAGACACAGCAAAACGGCACCGGCATTATTATTCACCACCATGGCGGCGTCGGCGCCGCTGATTTCGCAAATAATATCTTCCACATTGGCGTAGCGGGACCCGCGATGCCCGGCGGCCAGATCATATTCGAGATTGGAATACCCGGCGGCGACGGCCGCCATATTTGAGATGGCTTGTTCCGCCAGCAGGGACCGCCCGAGGTTGGTGTGGACAATGACCCCGGTCGCATTGACCACGCGCCCTAGATTCAGGGCCATATGTTCACGGGTCACCCGGTTTATCCGGTTTTGCAGGGAATATTCGGCAAAAAGAGACGCATCAACGGCGCTTGGGTTGTTTAAGATCATTTGGCGGCACTCGGTCAGGACTTCCCGCACCGAGCGAACCCGCACTGTTTTTGGGATATGATCGAAGCGGGAATTGTCGGCCATTGCCAATAAAATGGAGTCCACCCCAGGGAGTTGGCGTAGAAGCTGCTGTTGTTTTTCAGTCATGTCCATTCGGTTTTATTTTCCAATCGCCTGTAAAACGTAATACATATGTAACTTCTCAATAAGTATGGTGGAGGGATTATATACATATCACGTAACATAGAAATATATCAATAAAATTTTGGAATAAGGTGCATGTTCCGATGGGGGTCGGTTTTAGACTCTTTTTGCATTGTTTTCGGCCGGCATAAATGATAATCACGATATTGCAAGCATGTGTATATGAGGTTTCCATAAATCCAAAGTTTTATTTCAGGAGGCATTCAATGTATTATGTGATTAAACCGATCTTTAACCTAAGCATTATCATGTGTATGATTTTTCCTTTATTTCTATTTTCATGTGCACGGACATCGAATTCTCAGCAAGGTGAAATGGCGTCTTTTATGGCGGTACTTAAAGTTCTCGATGTATCTGCCAATGATGCGATTTCGGTTCGTATCGAATTCACATTAAAAAATATGTCCGCAAACAGCTTGGAAGTATTGAAATGGGGAACGCCTTTTGAAGGTGAATTCACGGATAATATGTTTGCTGTTCAATTGGATGGAAAGCCGGTACGTTATACCGGAATACAGATAAAACGAGGGGCACCCCGGAAAGAGGATTTTGTAGAAATAGGCCCGCACGGCGAATTGTCGGTGACAGTGCTGCTGGAAAAAGGGTATGATATCCAGGAAACAGGGATGTATTCGGTTCAATATGACAAACCATATATCTCTGTCAGGTCGAATGACGGCAAGGAGCAGCTGGTAGCGGTTCACTCCAATAGTGTTGTTTTTAACGTAGTGAAGTAACTTAAGTTAAACTTTAGCACTTTGAATAATTAGAAGTACATATATAACCGAACAGACTTTAACAAAGGAGAGTATATGTTACGCGTTAAATTTTTCGTATTATTCATGCTTGCATCCCTTTTTGGCGGCACCTACGCTTTGGCCGATACGCCCCCTTCGTTATCTGCAATATTGGTAGTGTCAACAATTATGTGTGAAATTATACTCTGCCATATTTTTCATAAATGGCAGGTTGGCGGCAACTTTACCTATGGGTTTCGACCTCCAGTGGATTTCCATCTTTAAACAAA
>Ga0056107_100233_pt1 | contig 10820 bp, 11 predicted proteins | sample WorMetcrassitun2_FD_77006 | JGI IMG/M metagenome (GOLD analysis project Ga0056107, IMG submission 77006) | Marine gutless worms symbiont microbial communities from Max Planck institute for Marine Microbiology, Germany - Olavius crassitunicatus.2 ...
AAAAAAGAGCAGGGGTAAGGCCTAAAAAATGGAAGGGAGGTATCGGTATGCTGGAAATTAAGGATGCGGTGGCCGTGATCACCGGCGGTGCCAGCGGTATCGGCCTGGCAGTCGCCCAATACTGGGCGGATGCAGGAGGGAAGGTGGTTATCGGCGATATTGCGGAAAAATTCCTGGACGAAGCCAAGTCTGCCATTAAGGGCGATGTGGCAACGGTGGTTTGCGATGTTACCAAGGAAGAAGATTGCGCCAGACTGGCGGATACCGCCATAGAAAAATTCGGCGCCATCAACCTGGTGGCGCCTTTTGCCGGGATCATTGCCGATGGGTTGATGGTTTCCCCAGACCGCGACACCGGCAAGGTAACACGCAAGATGAGCCTTGAACAGTTCCAAAAGGTTATCGATATTAATCTGACTGGTGTGTTCCTGACGATAAGGGAGTGTACCGAGCAGATGGTTAACCACAATTGCCGGGGACTGATCTGCCTGGTGTCTTCGACAGGCTCGCTGGGAACGGCCGGACAGATCAACTACTCATCGAGCAAGGCGGCCATGTCGGTGATGCCCAAGGTTCTCACCGCCGAATTTTTCCGCCGCGGTATTTCGGATCGCATCCGTTGCGTGGCGGTCGCTCCCGGATACTGCGCCACCCCTATTCTAAAAGGGATGAAACAAAAAGCCCTGGACAAGATCCTACAAGATGTGCCCACGGGACGGCTGATAGAGCCCAGCGAAGTTGCCACGCTGGTCGGAGAACTCTATCGCAACGAAGCCCTGGCCGGAGAGGTGTTCTATATCCACGGCGGTCTACGGCTGGGTTCCAAAGGATAGATACTATATCTAAAAAGTAAGGTGGAAACCATGAGCAAAGTAAGCATTATTGGCGCCTATAATACGAAATTCGGTGCGTTTGTTGAAAAGAACAAAGAGACAGGAGAAATCAAGGACACCCAATCATATTATGAGCTGTTGATCGAGGCCGGTCAGGGCGCCCTGAAAGATGCCGGTCTGGAACCCAAAGAGATTGACGGTATCTGGGTCGGCTCCTGTTCTCCTTCCCTTTTTATTAATCAGGAGCACGTTGGTCCGTTAGGTTTGGAGGTGGCCCCCGAGGCGTTACGTTTTATTCCCACAACACGAACCGAAGGCGCCTGCGCCTCATCCTCGGTGGCCCTTTATAACGCCATTTATGGAATTGAATCCGGCCGATTTAACCGGGTCCTGGTCATCGGGGTTGAAAAAATGAACCTGCTTTCCACCAAGGATATGACCCATGTATTAGCCTGTTCTTCTCACTGGCCAACGGAAGGATCCAAGGGAACGACTTTTCCGGGGCTATTTGCCGAATATGCCAAGGGGTATAAGGAATATTACCAATATACAGACAAGGAACTGCGCCAAATGCTGGCTGCTGTATCGGCGCTATGTTATCGCAACGGGCTTGAAAATCCACTGGCCCATTTCAGTAAGGGGAGCCCACCGGACCGACTCGGTCTCATAACGGCCGAAGCCATCTTAAATCTTCCCGATGAAGGAAAGGGGAGCAATCCCATGATCGCACCGCCTTTGAGGCTTCATGATTGTTCCCTGGTGACCGATGGCGCGGCGGCCCTTGTCATTGCACCTACCGATGATGCCAAATCCATCAGTAACCGGGTGGTTGAAATTGCCGGGATCGGCATGACGACCGAAAGGTTGCCGGAAAATGTCCGGCCCAATATGCATGAACTCATCGCCGGCAAATTGTCGATTCAAAAATCCTTTGAGGAAGCCGGGATTTCGATCAAAGACGTGGATTTTGCCGAAGTGCACGATTGTTTTACCATCAACCAGATTATCAGTGTCGAAGCACTGGGACTTTCCAAAGACGGCCAAGCGGGATGGGATTTTGTTGAAGGCCGATATACTCCCGATGACGACTGCCCCATCAATCTTTCCGGCGGTTTAAAATCCAAAGGCCACCCGGTCGGTGCCACGGGCACTTCCATGCATGCCCTGGCGTATAAACAACTGATCGGCGAACCGATTGGGGTATCGGCTAAAAAGGGCCAACCGGAAATCGGGGTCGTTTTCAACGTCGGCGGATCGGCGGTCACCAACTGCACGACGACGCTGAAACGAATCAAATAATCTAATCATTTTTTGCCCCTGTTAGGTTAATCGATACTAACGGCCAAAGAGGAGAGATTGAACCGAACCTGGAAAAAAGAAAAGGAGGAAAATCAACCATCGCGATTAACCCTACAACGTTACTCGAACAAAGGAGGTCAAAATGAGGCAGAAACTGAAACATCCCCTGACGCTGCTATTGACAATGGCATTAATTTTTGCACTATCGCCTCCCGCATTATCCAAAAACAAGTTCAATAAAAAACCCAAATCCATCACCCAGGAGCTGCCTGTATGCGAATTCGACGGCGTTAAAAACGATCTGCGTACGGGCGGGGTGGGTGCCACTGGTATTAAGGATAAGAATGGTACTATTGCTAACTTCACTGATGGTCCTAAGTCAGCGGATGAAGCCCGCACCATCGACATTGTCAAATTTTATTACACCCTCATGGATGTCGATACACCTGGCGGATATGAGGTATTATGGGGGCCGGCTGTGGGCAACGACGACCCCGAGGGCATGCTTGCCGGTAAGGAGTACTGGGCCTACATCGATGACGGAACGGATACGGAAAATGTCCGCGTTATCGTACAGATCCCGGATAAATTTCGATTCCGATAACCCCTGCATCCTGGCAGGACCTTCCCCCGGATCCCGGGGAGTCTTCGGGGCCATCGGAGCCGCCGGCGAAGCCGGGCTCAAGCGAGGATGTACCATCGTCTATACGGACAAGGGCACCGGCACAGGCGTGCACGTGCTCTATGGTGGTAATCCTGACGACCCTGATGATGATCCAGTGTACAAACTGGACCTCACCGCATCCACTGTGGGTGCTGCCGGCTACGAGGCCGATTTTTACGTGGATGATGTGGACTTGGATGCGTTTCCCCATGACTACCCGGTAGCCTTCAAACACGCTCACTCCCAGAAAAACCCGGAAAAGGACTGGGGGTATTATACCATCGAAGCGATCCGGTACGCCTTTTACGTACTCAACCTGGAGGATAACTTCGGCGTCAAAAAGGGCCACAAAGTGTTAAAAACCATTACACCGAACAATACCATCGTCATTTCAACCAGCTGGTCCAACGGCGGTAAAGCCGTGCTCCTGTCCGGCGAAGACGATAGGAAAGGCCTGATCGACGGGCTTGTAGCGGTAGAACCCAATGTGGGGTTGGACAAGCACAGGTTCACCATCAAACAGGGCAGCGACGAAGAAGGATGGCGCACTTGGGGGCCGAAGTCCGTGGGCTGGAGCCTGTACGACATGCACGCCTATCAGAACGTTTACCAGACCTGCGCCAACCTGGCGCCGTCCAATACTGATGCTTATTTTCTAAATTTCCACCAGGTTTTACCTAATTATAATGAGATAGCCGTGAATCGCTGCGAGCGTTTGCTTGATCTGGGCCTTTTAAAGGGCAGCTACCTCACGGGAAATCCGGATACCCGGCATGCTGAACTGGGCACCGAAGCCCAGGAAAAATTGAATACCTTCGCCGGTTTTCTTACCGAGCAGAATTTATTCCAGCCTGTGTTGCCGCGTCTTGGCGAAGAAGTTGTGGCCACCTATGCTTCCACCTACGGTAAGTTCCACGTGGAGGACCAGCTTTTCGGCATCAGCTTTGCCCAGGTAGATACAGACCGTTTTCCTGCGGCCTATTCAGAAAGAGATATCAACGTCAACATGATCGGAGAAAATCTGCTGGGCGGCGGCAGCAAGATGATGAAGCTGATCAACAACAATGCCGACGGAGGACCGTGGGAAAACTATCTTTCCCTCAATGTCGGTGAAGATTTAAAGGACGGCAACCTGACAGCCGCATTGCAGTATTACAAAATGTCCATCCCCGGCCGGACCGAATGGAAACGTGCCGGACATAAGCTGACCAAAGCGGAAAGGAAAGCCTATAAACGCATCCAAAAAGGAATTAAACGGACCGTGCTGACCGGTCGGCTGCACGGTAAGCCCACTATTATGATCCAGGGACGTTCCGATGAAGTGGTGCATATCAACCATGCGTCAAGGGCCTATTATGCCCGCTATATGCAGCGGGGCGGCGATGACGACAAAATGGCGTTCCTTGAGGTACAAAATGGACACCATCTTGAGATGTTTAATGCTTTGCTGCCTGCCTATGGGGAAAATTCCTCCTACATCCACCCCTATTATGATGATGCGGTGGGTATGATGATCGATCATCTGAAAAACGGAACTCCGCTTCCTGGCGATCAGGTCGTTCGGGCACAAATTAGAGCGGGTGATGAAATTACCGAAGACATGTTCCCGCCGATTCAAATGAATCCGGGACCGGATGACGCCATCGTCTGGAATGGTGCCACCAACACCTTGACCATACCGGAGTAAGGCCGGACTTTTGGAGTACCCCGATGAACCCCGGGTAGTTGGTGAAGAATCAATAACGGCGAATCAAGAGCTCTTTTCTCTTGGTTCGCCGTTTTCACCAATAGAGAAAGTTTTGGGTAGGTATCTCCAACCTGAACGGTTACGTTTCCAGGAATTTCAATATCGCCTGGTCCCTCTCTTTATGGGGCTGAAAGACAATCCCATAATGGTTGGTCCCTTCCACGTCGAACCGGGTGGCACGTGGAATGGCGCGCACCATTTTTTCGACCACCGGCTCGGGCAGGAGGAGATCGTCCAGGCCGAAGAGCCCCTGGGTCGCCCGTAAAATCAGGACTTGGCAATTGATCTTGGGGTAAAGCTTTTCAACTTCCACCTTCCTTACATTGGCCGATTCTTCCTGGATATGTTTCGGGTCGATGTTTGTTCTGACACAACCGCCAGACACTTCCTCCAGCTCATAGCGGTAGTAATTTTCAATGGCGTCCGACCAGGGGTGAATATAGGGAGCTGATTTCATGGTGTCAATATAGTCTTTATAAGAGGGGTGGATTTTCCCCAGACGATCCAATGCCGGCTTGATGGCTTCAAATACTTTATCGAATTGCTCTTCAGAAAGTTTGCCGGCGCCGTCCATAAGGATGATTCGGTCCACCCGATCGGGAAGTTGGGCCCCAAAGGCCAAGGCAATAAAAGCCCCCAGGGAATGCCCCATTAACACCGTTTTTTCTATTTCCAGGCTGTCCAGAAGGGAATGAATATCCCCGATATGATGTGCCATTGAGTATCCCGAGGAAGGCTTGTCCGATTGGCCTCTTCCCCGCAGATCCATTGCAACCATGTGATGTGATGGCGCCAGTACGGATGCCATGCCATCCCAGCACCGGCAGTTGGCGGTGATCCCGTGAATGCATAGAATCGGTTTTCCCGTTCCCTCCGAGACGGCCAGGTTTATTTTTATACCGTCGCCATCAACTGATCTTATCGTTGGATCTGACATGGTTGTTCTCCTAATAGAGACCTGAATTGAGTGATCTTTCAGGTATTTGATGAGGCACGATTCTTACGACGCGCCATTATATCGCGAACGGTACCCACAACGCCTTTGGGAAAGAAAATAATCGCCAGAATGAACATGATGCCCAGAAACAGCATCCATCGCCCCGCGATTTGCTGGAGTATTTCATAATCCGGTAAAAAGGCAGCGATCCCTTTGAGCAAGTCGGGCAGCCATGCCTGGGTGGTAATAAAAAAGGTCACCCCGATGATGCTGCCATACATTGTTCCCAGTCCACCGATGATAACCATCAGAAGGTAGTCCACCATGCTGAAAACACCTAAAACGGACTCGGGGTCAACAAATCGCAGCCACATGGCAAAAAGGATGCCCCCAAAAGATGAAATGACCGAACCGAAGACGATGGAGTAGATCTGGTAGCGGAAGGTCTTGAACCCCAGGGCCGTCGAGCGTTGTTCGTTTTCACGGATAGATTTAAGGACCCGGCCGACCGGAGATCGCACAAAGCGAAGCAGGAACAGAAAAAGGACAACACTGACAATCAGTATCAGATAATAGGTCATCATCCGTGGTCCGAGGTGAATGCCAAAAATGTCAAATCCAAGCCATTTTACGCTAAAAATCCCGGGAAGGCTAAAGGTGATGCCGTCTTCTCCCAGGGTTAGATCACTCCAGGAAATACCTAATAAGTGGAAAAAGTCTGCCAGTGCCAGTGATAGCATGGCAAAAAAGATGGCTTTGGTACGCAGTGAAAAAAAGGCCAGTACCAGCGCCAGGATGACACTTAACACCAGCGCGGCGCCACCAGCCAGAATGATATGGTACCATTGGGGCGCGGCGGAATGATAGCACAACAACGCCAGCGAGTAGGCCCCCAAACCGAAGAACATGGCATGCGCAAAAGAGAGCAGGCCGGTATATCCAAGAATCAGGTCATATGAGGCCACCACTACCGTAAAAATCATGATTTTGGCTGCCACATCCATGAGCCGAAAGGAGGGAACAAAAGGCACGCAGATCAACAGGAAAACAAGGCCCATTTGAACCCAAAAAGAAAGGCGGGTAAACCTTTTTTGGTGTTCCGGAAGCCTTTCGGATTGAACCGGTGTCATCGTTACGGCCATTGGCATGCGCTCCTTAATCCTTTTTTCCCATTAATCCCCAGGGTCGAATCAGCAATACGGTCGCCATGATTAGAATGTTCACGCCCAGTGCCAGTTTCGGCAGCAAAAAGGATACATAATTAAACGATAAGCCCACGCTGAGCGCCCCCAGAAAACTACCGGTAACCGATCCCAGCCCGCCGATGATCACCACAATCATGGCGAAAATGATATTCTCCAGCCCGATATCGGGATAGACCTGTTCCTGAAACATACACCACATGGTTCCACCCACGCCGGCCAGGGCCGCCCCGGCGGTAAAAACGCCGGTGAAAATACGGTTGATATTGTAACCTGCAGCCTGAACCATCTCGCGATTTTCCACACCCGCCCGGACAATCAGACCCAGCTTGGTTTTCATCAGGATCAATTGAATACCGATAAACATGGATAGGCCCACAATGATCGCCACCACCCTGAACTTATTAATGATAATATCGAAAACATCATAGCTTCCCTGAAACAGCATCGGTACCAATACCACTTCGGGATTGGCCCCCCAGAAAATCTTGATGATCTCGGTCATGACATACAACACACCCATGGTTATCATGATCTGTTTGAGATGGTCGCCATATACGCCACGAATGATGACCCGCTCAAGGACAAGGCCGAGCAACGCGCCGGACACGGCACCCGCTAAAAGGGCCAGCAGCAGACTGCCGATGCTTTGGGCCACGGTCCCGTATTCGACCCATCCGAATGTTTCCAGAAGGTTCAGCATCCAGAATCCGCCCGTATAAGCACCCAGGGCAAAAAGTGCGCCATGGGCCATATTCAATACGTCCATCAACCCGAAAATAATCGTCATGCCGGAAGCGACCATAAACAACAGCATTCCAAAGGCAAGACCCGCTATGGTCAACACAATGTAGGTCTTTGGATCGATCCAGATCAACGGCAGAAACCAGATGCCGATCGAAGCGATCCGAATCGCCCAGGTCTTGGCGTTGAATTCCGATTTCAATCCTGACTCGTCAGGTACTGTTTCGGTGTTCACACTTTCCTCTTCTCATCTCAAAATCCACAATTCAATTTGAAACCACTTCTAGCCGATTCCCAAATATTTCTTCTTCAATTCATGATCGTCAACCAGATCCTTCATGAGTCCCTGATGAACGACCCTGCCATCATCTAAAATAAAAAAATCGGATCCCACCATGCTGGCCAAGTGAAAATTTTGTTCCACCAGAACGATGGTCGTCTTATCCCTGATCTTGATCAACGATTCACCTAGCTGATCAACGACGATGGGTGCCAATCCCTTGGATGGTTCGTCGATAAGCAGGAGTTGATGGTCGTTGATAAATGCACGTGCCACGGCCAGCATCTGTTTCTGCCCGCCGGAGAGAACCCCGGCCTTTGATTTCCAAAACTTTTTAATATCGGGAAAAGTTCGGTTATCATTTCCTGGCGAGCCCTGGTTTTTTCATTTTCCGATAAAATGGAAAGACGCATATTCTCTTCGACAGTTAAATTGTAGAAAACGGCCCGCTCCTCGGCGACAAATCCAACGCCTAAACGGGTGATTTCATAGGGTTTGAGCCCATGCACAGGGGCGCCGGCCAGAAAGACTCTCCCGAAGTGATCGGGTTAAGCCCCATGATGGCCCGCAGGACACTTGATTTTCCAGCGCCGTTTCGGCCCAAAAGAACCGTGGGTCGTCCGGAGGTTACATTAAAAGTGACCCCTTGGAGGATGTGATGCTGTTCGATGTTACTGTGGACCTCATTTAAGACCAGAATCGAATCAGTCATGCTTTACACCTCCACCCAGGTAAGCGGCCTGAACTTCCGCATTCATTGAAACCGCTTCCGGCGTATCGTCACAAATGAGTCGCCCCTCTTTAAGAACGGCGATAGTGCCCGAAACAGTCATGATCATATCGAATTTATGTTCGACCAAAAGGATGGTCCGATTACGAGCGGCCTTGATTTCCTGAATGATTTCCAAAATGGAGGGCACTTCTTCAATACTCATTCCGGCCGTGGGCTCATCTAAGAGCAGCACCTGGGGATCGAGCCCCAGAAGAATCGCGATTTCAAGCTTGCGCTGTTCACCATGGGTCAGGGTGCTGGCTGTATGCGCCCAGCGCTCCTCCAGCATTACGTGGGTTAAAAGTGTATAGGCCTGATCTTCCAGTTCGGTATAAGATCGCCAGTGCCGCCAAAAAACCATCCCCACGCCGGATTTGGACTGCAGGGCCAAGCGCACATTTTCCAGCACGCTGAGGGATGGAAAAATATTGGTCAGTTGAAATGATCTTCCGATACCCAGGGTCGTACGGCTGGCCGCATCGAGGCGGGTTACATCACTACCATTTAGAAACACCTGTCCTGAAGTGGGCTTGTACTGGCCGCTGATCAGATTAAAGAGGGTCGTTTTGCCGGCGCCATTAGGTCCAATAATAGATTTCAAGCGATGCGTTTCAACCTTCAGATTAACCCTATCGACAGCCACGGTACCGCCGAAACGAATGGTAAGATCCCGGGTCTCGATAGCCGGGACCTGGTTCATATTTTCTTCCATATCTCTAACCTATACAAGGTGGAAGTAGTAATAGCGGTGATGGGAAATTCTTCCTGGTGAATTTCCCGTCACCGGGAAAACTTATCTGGTAAGCGGAATGTTCAACTCTTCAATTGTCTGCTCTTTAACCAACTCGGGAATGGTCCATTCGACATTGGGATCAACTTTTAGTTTAAAGTTAAACATGGACTGCAGGGCCTGGTGATCTTCTTTGCGCATGATCATCTTACCTTTGGGCGTCATCCACTCCAGTCCTTCCATGGCCGCGATTAATTTTTCCGTATCGGTGGACCCAGCCTTTTCGATGGCCTTGGCCACGAACAAGGCCGCGGCGAAACCACCACAATGAAAGAAGTCAGGCGGCATCCCTTTGAATCGCTTTTTGTGTTCCGCCACTAACCAGTCATTAATCTCGTTCTTGGGGTTTGTGTGGTAGTAATATCCGGATCCTTCCATTCCCGCAAAGGGTTTGTAGCCTTTGAGGGCCGGGATGATGTTTCCGCCCGTGGTCAGCTTGATGCCGTACTTTTCATCTAGTTTCATGGCATGGAATTTTTTTAAAGGGTTGCCTTTCCCGGCCCAGTTTAAAAACAGGTATTTTTCACCCTTTATGTCCTTCATGGCCTTGATGATACGCTGGGAGGTAGCCGTAAAATCTACGGTTTTCACAGGTAAAAATTCCTCGATGACAACTTTGGCGCCCTTGGCCTCGGCGGCTTTTTTATATTTTTCAACGAAAGTTCGCCCGAAGGTGTAGTCCTGGGCCACTGTGGCAATGGACACACCTGGTCTCGCCAAAACCAGGATCTTTTTAAATTCCTCCGCTAACGGCAGCATGGCCATGGCCACAGCCGAGGAAGTCGGACCCACAGCCAAATCAACCTTGTCGTCTTTATAAGCTTCCGTTAGAAGCTGTTTGCCGACGGCCGGTTTGATCTGGCTATCTTTCACAATAATCTCAATGGGGCGCCCCAATAGCTTCATGGTGCCTTTAGTGGCGTATTCCATCCCTAATTCGAATCCGACGCGACTCTGGTTGCCGAATTGCTCGAAGGGACCGCTCAGGGCCTCGATATTGGCAATTTTTATGGGTTCGGCCGCTACTGCTAAAGTTGCCATCATTGTCAGAATCATGGTGGCTGCTAAGAAACAATAGCCCATCCGCGTTACATGTCTTTTCTTCATGTTCGTTTCCTCCCTTTGGGTAGACTTTTATGGCTTTGTAAAAAATCCGATTTCTGTGTTGCGATTCATCCCGTTGTGATTGCGGCGTACGATAAGTACACCTCATCACATGGGGTTCGTGACGCCTTGAACTTGTCCGCCACAGGTGGATTACTTTACCATCATTTTAGATGACTTTAACGATTTCATCATTACTGAAAGTTAAATCAATATTTTCTCGGCTTCTTCCTCGGTGTCGTATATTTTGGGCGTCAAGCCGCGTTTGACAAATTCATCACCGAGCTTTGCGCGTAACGCTTCGCTAGTGGTATGGCGGGTCACATCATCGTCAATGCCGTTGACTTAACAACATAATACGACATATCTCTTGTAAATATAAGTGGTTGTGATATGTTGGGGACAATTAAGCATATCTTTTAAATCTTACAAAAGGAGATAAAAATGT
>Ga0056107_100235_pt1 | contig 10722 bp, 9 predicted proteins | sample WorMetcrassitun2_FD_77006 | JGI IMG/M metagenome (GOLD analysis project Ga0056107, IMG submission 77006) | Marine gutless worms symbiont microbial communities from Max Planck institute for Marine Microbiology, Germany - Olavius crassitunicatus.2 ...
TTCCATCTTCATTGGCGCTTCTCCTTTCTTTGTGGATGTTTTCGTCGACACCCTTATAAAGGGAAAGCGCCTTTTTTTCGAGCTTTATCAATTTCACACAAAATAAATTACACTACCCAAATTATCTTGTCGTTTTGCAATTATCTTAATATTAAGATAAACCTATGAAAATTTATCCTGATAGAGTGGCATACGATTTATTCACATCACGGATTCAGGACGATTATAAACATAAACGGCGACAATGGAAAGACCTGTACATTTTAATAATCTGCAAGGGGAAAAATAACCGGCACCTTGCACCTGCCCGATGTGGCCACCGATCAGGGAATCGTTTTATGCCATTGCTTTACCTGCTCTCGGCACACGGGTATTCTACGACAACTGGGTCATGATTTTACCAAGGCAGGGATGATGGCCTTACGTTTCGATTTTTCAGGAAACGGCCAGAGTGAAGGGGAATTTACACAATCCACCTACACCAAACAGATCTCCGAAACAAAAATTGCCTGCGCGGTTCTTTCTTCCCACGGCGCATCCCGTATCGGCCTGGCCGGGCACAGCATGGGAGCGGTCATCGCTTTGCTGACATCCATTGAAATGAAAACGATAACAGCGGTCCGTACACTTGCCGGTCGGCTATCCGGCATGAATGCCATGAGATTTTTAGATCGGCAACAGCGTGATGAACTTGATAGCATCGGCCGGGTGGCTTTCAGCAGTCGCGGCCGCCAATTGGTACTGGACCAAAATTTTTCTCCGATGCCGGCCGCTTCGATCTCCCATCCATTTTATCCGGGCTGACAATACCCCTGATGATTCTTCACGGCGACCAGGATGAAACTATTCCGGTCGACGAGGCATATTCCGCCCACGGATTAAATCCCGATAGGTCAGAGCTGGCCATCATTCCCGATGCCGACCATATGTTTAGTAATAAAGCGCATCGTAAACACATATCCCGCAAAATTGTCAAATGGTTTGGTCATCAATTTTAATGACGTATTTGTTATAGGAGGTCCCATTAACAATGAACCTGCCCGAGACGTTAAACGCCGAGTATATTGACCAACAATACAATTTTTGGAAAAAAGATCCGAATTCAGTATCGAGAGACTGGCATTTTTTTCCAGGGATTTGACATGGCCAGCGCCGGCGCTCCACTACCAAATCGGGTGCCCGGTGATTCGAACCATGAATTGGAACAGGCCCGGGTGGCCACCCTTATCTATCGCTATCGGGACCTCGGCCACCTGTTGGCCTGCATGGATCCGTTAACCCCCTGCCCCACCGACCACCCCTTTTTAAACCTGAACGCCTTTAATTTGTCTCATGAAGACCTTGGAAAAACATTCTATACCCCTCAACTTTCCGATATATCCAGTGCCACTTTAGGCGATATTATTAAATACCTCAGGGAAACGTATTGTCGATCCATCGGCGTTGAATACATGCACCTTCAAGACCCGGAAGAACGCCGGTGGCTGCAAAAACGGATGGAGCCCAATCGGAATCGACCGGACCTGAATCACGACGGCAGGACCCGGATCGTTAAAATGCTGCTTGAATCCGCGCTGTTCGAGCAGTTTTTAAATAAGAAATATGTCGGTATCACCCGTTTCTCCTTAGAAGGCGGCGATGTGATTATCCCCCTTCTCAGCATGCTGGTCGATCATACGGCAGTCAATGGCTGTAAGGAAATCATCCTGGGGACCGCTCACCGGGGACGGCTGAACATTCAAACCAATATTCTTAAGCGGCCCTATGAAGAAATTTTTGAGGAATTTGAAAGCTGTTATGACCCGGAGCAGCTACTGGGGGCAGGTGATGTCAAATATCACGGTGGTTATATTGCTGAGATCAAAACTACCAAAGGCCGGTCAATGCGCATCTTTATGGCCAATAACCCCAGTCATCTCGAGGCGGTCGACCCCGTGGTGGAGGGCATTACCCGGGCCCGGCAGGATATGCCTGAACAAAACAACAATTCCGTCCTACCGATCCTATTGCACGGAGATGCGGCTTTTGCCGGCCAGGGTGTCGTTTTCGAGACCTTGAATATGTCCCAGCTTTCGGGGTATCAAACGGGCGGGACAATCCACATTGTGATCAACAACCAGATCGGGTATACGACACTCCCGGAAGATGCCCGATCCACGCGTTATTCTACCGATGTGGCCAAAATGCTTATGGTGCCAATTTTCCATGTTCACGGCGAAAAGCCCGAAGCCGTTGCCCAGGTGGCCCGGTTGGCCGCCGATTATCGAAATACATTCAATAAAGATGTGGTGATCGATGTCATCTGTTATCGCCGTTATGGTCATAATGAAGGCGATGAGCCCTATTTCACCCAGCCGGCAATGTACGATCGTATTCGAACCCGGCCCTCTGTGGACCGGCTATATGCGGATCATCTGTTGGAAGAAAAGGCAATTACTAAAAGCGAGATTGAAGATCTGACAAAAGAAATCAATAACCGGCTGGAAACCGCTTACGAAGAAATCCATGACAGCGCATGCACGTTTCCCCAACCCCGTTTTTATGAAAAATGGGATGGATTTCATGGAGATTTTTCTCACCGACCCATAAAAACGGCGGTGACCAAAACCCAGCTGATCAATCTCTCTCGCAAGCTGAATCAGGTTCCCGACGATTTCAATCTCCACCCAAAGCTTAAACGCCTTTTGAACAAACGGCTAACCGCCGTTGAAAAAGGATCCGGTATTGACTGGGCCAATGCCGAAGCACTGTCGTTCGCATCGTTGGTATCCGAAGATGTTTCGATCCGCTTAAGTGGCCAGGATGTGGCACGGGGAACCTTCAGCCAGCGCCACAGCGTGCTGACCGATATCAAAACCAGCAAACCGTTTACGCCCTTAAATACCATTGGCGACGAAAAGGGCCTGTTTTCCGTGTATAACAGCCACCTGTCAGAAGTCGGGGTACTTGGTTTTGAATACGGTTACGCCTTAACCCAGCCACATGTCCTTACGATCTGGGAAGCGCAATTTGGTGATTTCGTCAATAACGCCCAGGTCACAATCGACCTGTTTATCGCCAGCGGTGAATCCAAATGGCAGCGACTCTGCGGTCTGGTAATGCTATTGCCCCATGGGCTGGATGGTCTGGGTCCCGAACATTCCAGCGCACGGCTTGAACGATTCTTACAATTGTGCGCCGCCGATAATCTCCAGGTTTGCAACCTCACCACCCCGGCCCAGTATTTCCACCTGTTGCGACGCCAGATGAAAGCAAAATATCGAAAACCGCTGATTGTCATGTCTCCCAAGAGTTTACTAAGGCATCCCCTGGCAGTCTCAAACCTTTCCGAGATGACAACAGGTTCTTTTCAGGCGATTTTGAATGATCCCAACCCGCCCAAAAAACCAAAGCAATTACTGCTTTGTAGCGGGAAAATCTACTATCCACTTATCCAGCGCCGCCAAGAGATAAATGCAACGGATACAGCCATTGTTCGTGTGGAGCAATTATACCCATTTCCCGAGGAACAAATTCAACAAGTGATCAAACGAAATAAAACCGTTAAAAGCTGGGCCTGGGTCCAGGAAGAACCGGAAAATATGGGCGCGTGGCAATTTATCCGGCCGCGCCTTGAAAAAATCATCGAAAAACCGCTCGAATATATCGGCCGGGAAGCTGCGCCCAGCCCGGCTTCCGGCTTTCCCATGATTTATAAACAAAACCAGGCGGCCATTACCGATCAGGCCATCGGCAAGATGAAAAAAAACATCGTTAAGGAGACATCATGACTATCGAAATTAAAATTCCCAGTGTCGGAGAATCGATTCAGGAAGCGGTGCTGGCCGAATGGTTCAAGCAAGATGGGGATTCGGTCGCAAAAGACGAACCCCTTTTTCTCATCGAAACCGATAAAGTGACCCTGGAGGTCGTAGCTGAAGCCGATGGGGTATTAAAAATTCAGGTATTAGAAGGAGAAACCGTCGCCATTGGCGCGGTGGCCGGCACCATTGAGCCTGCTGATGTGGCTGACGTCAAAAAAGCGCCCCCGACCGAACCGGAAAAGGTAGAAGTGCCAGTGGGACAGAAAGAACCAGAACCTACTCCCACGGCGGCCCCTGTATCATCAACACCGGACATGCCCGCCAAAATCGATATGCCGACTATTCCCCTTTCACCTTCAGTCCGGCGTCTGGTGGCAGAAAAAAACCTCGATGTATTCAAAATCACCGGGACCGGCCCCGGCGGCCGGATCAGCAAGGGAGATGTCCTGCTCCATCTGGAAAATGCACCGGCAGGTCAGTTGGATACGTCGTCCCCTTCTACCGGAGTTGAAATGCCGTCGACAAGTTCAGATGCCGCCATGGAAGTCCGAAAACCCATGTCTCCTATTCGAAAACGGATAGCAGCCCGACTTTTGGAATCCAAACAAAATACCGCCATGCTGACCACGTTTAACGAAATCGATATGAGCCGTGCGATGGCCATCCGAACTCAATATAAAGCGCTGTTTGAAAAAAAATTCGGGGCATCCCTCGGGTTTATGTCCTTTTTTATCAAAGCCTGCGTAGAGGCCCTCAAGGAGGTCCCGGGAATCAACGCGTTTCTTGACGGTGACGATATCATTTATCATCATTACCAACATATCGGCGTGGCCATCGGATCCGAACGGGGTCTGGTGGTTCCGGTGATCCGCCATGCCGAGAAAATGAGTTTCGCCGATATCGAACAGGCCATTGTCGACTATGTGGCCAAGATCAAGAAAAATCGCCTGGAACTGGTCGATCTGGAGGGTGGGACTTTTACGGTGAGCAATGGTGGGGTTTACGGTTCCTTGCTCAGCACACCGATTCTCAATATGCCCCAAAGCGGGATTCTCGGTATGCACAAAATTGAAAAACGACCGGTAGTGGTGGATGATGAAATCGTTATCCGCCCGATGATGTATGTAGCCCTTAGCTACGACCATCGAGTCGTTGACGGCAAGGAAGCGGTCACATGCTTGAAGCGGATCAAGGAGTTTGTCGAAAACCCCGAACGGATCGTACTGGAGGTATAATCATGGCAACAAAGAATATATATGACCTGATCATTATCGGTTCCGGCCCTGGCGGGTATGTTGCAGCAGTTCGGGCAGCCCAACTCGGCCTAAAAACAGCCTGCATAGAAAAATCACCCCGCCTCGGAGGGGTCTGCCTGAATGTGGGTTGCATTCCCAGTAAAGCCTTGCTTGACTCCAGTGAGTATTATCATCTGGCCAAAACACATTTTGCAGACCACGGCATAAAAACCGGCCGGATCTCCCTCGACCTACCGGCGGTCATGGCCAGAAAAGATCAAGTGGTCAAAGAGCTGACCGAAAATGTCTACAAGCTGCTCGATGGTAACGGGATCGACATCATTCAGGGAACGGCGAGCCTCACGTCAAACAACCAGGTAAAGGTCGCGACGGGCAAAAAAGGAGCAAAAACGCTTGAGGGAAAACATATTTTATTGGCCACCGGCAGCACGCCTGTTGAGGTGCCCGGCCTTGCCTTTGATGGCGACCGGATTGTTGACTCCTCCGATGCATTAAATTTCACATCGATCCCCAAGCACTTGGGGATCGTCGGGGCCGGTTACATTGGTCTGGAATTGGGCTCGGTCTGGCGACGATATGGGAGCAAGGTGTCCGTCATCGAAATGCTGCCCAAGATTGCCCCCACCCTGGATGGCCAGGTGGCCCGAGCCCTTGACCGGATCCTGAAAAAGCAGGGATTTGGATTTCGTATGAACACCCAGGTGGCCAATGCCAAGGTAACCAAAAACAAAGTCCAGGTAGTCCTCAAGGCCCAGGAAAAAACAACCAAGCTAACCGTTGACCGGCTCCTGGTATCCGTGGGCCGTCGCCCCATGACCAAAGGGCTCGGACTTGAAAAATCGGGGTCAAAACAGACGACGGCACCGGACAAATTCCGGTTGATGAGACCTATTGCACGAATATTCCCGGTATCTATGCCATCGGGGATTTGACGCCCGGTCCGATGCTCGCCCATAAAGCGTCTGCCGAAGGAATCGCGGCAGTGGAATGTATTGCCGGACGTACCGGTGAGGTTAACTACGATGCCATCCCCTCCGTGGTTTACACCTGGCCGGAGGTTGCCAGTGTCGGATTGACAGAAGAACAGGTGAAAAAGAGAAAAATCCCCTATTGTGTCGGTTCGTATCCGTTTTCAGGAACGGGACGGGCCCGGTGCATGGGCGAAACAGACGGGTTAGTCAAACTCATCGCCCATAAAAAGACGGACCGGATCCTGGGCGTCCATATTATCGGCCCCCGTGCTTCGGACATGATCGCCGAATGTGTTCTGGCCGTTGAATTCGGGGCCAGTTCCGAAGATATCGCCCGTACTATCCACGGACATCCAACATTTTCCGAAGCCCTCCAGGAAGCGGCCATGGGCGTTCGGGAATGCTCTATTTATGCGTCTTGATATTAGATACCTGAAAGAGTTCTATGGAAATTAAAATAAACTCCAAACGCCTGATCCACACCGGTCGTGTATTCGAGTTGTATTCGGAAAATATCAGCACGAATAACGGTGTCACGTTTGACATAGAAGTAATCCGTCACCCCGGCGCTGCGGCCATTGTTCCCATCCAGACAGACGGAACCGTTTTACTGTTGAGTCAGTACCGACATGCAGTAGGGAGACGGATATGGGAAATCCCCGCCGGCACATTGAACCCCGGTGAGACGCCTGAGGTATGCGCCCGTCGGGAGTTGGTGGAAGAAACTGGGTTTAGCGCTGATTGCTGGGAAAAATTGGGCGAAATCACGCCGCTGCCAGGGTATTCGGATGAGCGGATTCATCTTTATTTAGCCAGTAATCTGACACCCGCCGAACAGGCACTAGACGATGACGAAATCCTTGAGGTTCACCCCCGACCGTTTGCCGAAGCCATCAAGATGATCCACACCGGACAGATCCAGGACGCCAAATCGATTTGTGGATTGTTGTTTGCCGCAAGGGTGATGAATGGGTGATGAATCAATCCGGATAAGGGAAAGCGTCAAATGACGCCCCGCCACATGGGCCAAGGTCACGGTGGCCGTTATGGTGAAACTCTGGAGCGACGTCCGGCCACTACCGAATCGATAGAGAAGATGGCCAGCGCAATCCAAACCGTTATAAAGGTCAACAATTGCGCCTTTTCAAATGGTTCCTGATATAGAAAAACAGCCAGTATAAACGCGCAAGTTGGCATGATATACTGCAAGAATCCAATTGTTGAAAGATTCAGTCGACGGGCACCGACTGTAAAAAGTAACAGAGGTGGTGCAGTGGGTAAAATCGTGCCAATTAAAAGGAGGCTGATGCGCCACCCATCGCGCAAGAAAAACCCAGCGCCGGTGTAATCAAGGTAAAACAGATATAGACCGGCCGGAATAAACAGCAACAGTGTCTCCACGGTTAATCCCACCAAGGCTCCGGTCGCCACCTGTTTTCGGATCAAACCGTATAAAGCAAACGAGACCCCGAGGGAAAGTGCTACCCAGGGGATTTGGCCATAATGAATCGTCAGGTACAACACACCCCCGGCCGCGATAACCAGTGCCAATAATTGAGCGCGGCGCAATTTCTCTTTTAAAAAGACGATCCCCAGCAGGATACTGCCCAGCGGACAGATAAAATACCCCAGGCTGGCCTGGAGGACCTGATCGTGGGTGACCGACCAGATGAAAATCAGCCAGTTTATTGCCACCATTAACGTGGATCCTCCCAGCAGCATCATGCTGGATTTATTTTTCAGCGTCGACATCAATTCCCGACGATTTAGGATCATGACGATCACAAATAGAAGAATAAATGACCAGACGATCCGGTGCATAACGCTTTCAAGCGCCGGAACACCTTTCAGCAGTTTCCAGTAAACAGGGCTGGCGCCCCATATTATAAAGGATGCCGTCGCCGATATCACACCGACCGCCGCAGTTGATTTAGAAGACGTTCCGGGCATGTCTGCCATTCTCTTGATCACCTTGAAATTTATTATGAAAACGTTTATAGACCGGATTCACTTCATACTACGATTCAATTACAATGATAAGGACTAAAACAAATGTCGCTACCCATTATCCAGGACGCTTACCCGGACGATATCGCTGTCTGCTATGGTTGCGGACGGAACAATCCAAGGGGCTGGCAAATTCAATCCAAATGGGACGGGACGGAGGGGACCCTGCGTTTCACGCCCGAAACTCACCATGCGGCTTATCCGGATATCGTTTACGGAGGCCTTATTGCCGGCCTGATCGATTGTCATAGTGTTGGAACGGCCGTGGCAGCCATGTACCAGGCCGAAGGGCGTGCGCTTGGCGAAAAGCCACCGATCCTTTGTGTCACAGCAAATCTGAACGTTACGTATATCAAACCCACGCCCCTAGGACATGAGCTGTTCTTGCGGGCTCGAATCAATGAACTGACTGAAAGAAAGGCAATCGTTCATTGCTCGCTGTATGTCGGTCAGGACAAATGTGCCCGGGGCGAAGTCGTGGCAGTCAGAATTAAGTCAATATAAATAATGAGCGGCCAACGCCGGTCACCTTTTAATTATAGCCATTGCAGGATCAGGCGAAAAAGAGATTCGAAAAATCATCTTTGACAATAAAAAAAGGCCCCTGAGAAATATCCGGGACCTTTTTTATTACCATATGTTACGGATCGTTTAGAACAATCCGGACACCTTACCTGTTTCTGTATCGACATCCACTCTTCTAAATGCCGGGTTAGAACCAGTACCAGGCATCAAGCTGATGGTGCCGGCACAGGGGCAGAGAAACTTGGCGCCGGAGTAGATCAGCACGTCGCGAATGGGCAGGGTCCAGCCTTTGGGTGCACCCTTGAGTGTTGGATCAGCACTCAGGCTGAGATGGGTTTTGACCATCATGGTGGCGAAGTCATCATACTTGGAATCATTCTCAAGCATTTTGGCCTTGGCCTCGGCTTCCGGGGTCCAGGTCACACCGTCAGCGCCGTATACCTCTTTGGCGATGATGTCGACACGGTCGCGCAGTTTCATTTCAAGCGGATAGAGGAATTTGAAATCGTTTTCCTCTTCACACGCATCGACAACGGCATCAGCAAACTCCAGGGCACCTTCGCCGCCTTTTTCCCAATGTTTGGACTCGGCACAGCGGGCGCCGGCAGCTTCAGCAGCCACGCGGACAACTTTACATTCTTCATCCGTATCGGTGTAGAACCGGTTGATACAAACCACCGGGTTAATGCCGGCTTTGCGGATAGTGTTGATGTGATGCACCATGTTGACGCATCCCTTTTCAACCATGCCCACGTTCTCCTGGGTATACTCATCCGGCATGGCAATACCGGGTGTTACCTTTGGTCCGCCACCGTGGCTCTTGAGCGCGCGGATGGTGGTGGTAAGCACGGATACGTTGGGTTTCAAACCACTGAAACGGGATTTAACATTCCAGAATTTTTCAAATCCGATATCGGCACCGAAACCCGATTCCGTGACATGGTAATCGAACAGTTTCAACCCAACACGGTCGGCAATAATCGATGACTGACCGACGGCGATGTTGGCAAACGGTCCCGCATGTACCATACAGGGGTTATACTCAGCGGTGCACATCATGGTGGGGTTGATGGTGTTACGCATAAAAGCGGTCATGGCATTACCGACTTCGAGGTCACCTGTGGTAACCGGGTTGCCGCTCTTATCAAAAGCCACGGTGATGTTGTTTAGGCGTTCTTTCAGATCGGCCAGATCGCGGATAACCGACAAGATCGCCATACATTCGGAACCAACAGCAATGCCAAACTTAGACTGCATGGTAAAGCCATCAAACCGACCGCCGATACCAATAATAATATTACGCAGGGCCTGGGCACAATAATCAATGATCCAGCCCAACTCAACACGAGTGGGATCAATGTCTAACCGCGCCATACCGGTCAATCGATCCAGTTGCTCATCACTGTAGTTTCGCTCATGCTGCATCCGCGAGGTTAAGGCCACCATGGCCAGGTTGTGAGCATTCATGATGTCATTGATGTCGCCGGTCAAACCCAGCGAAAATTCGGTCATCGGAATCAGCAGCGAGTTGCCACCGCCGGCAGCAGTTCCCTTGACGTTCATGGTGGGGCCACCGGAAGGTTGGCGCAGTGCACCGCCAACATTCTTATTGCGCAGACCCAGGCCTTCCATCAGGCCGCAGGAGGTCGTACTTTTGCCTTCGCCCAGCGGGGTCGGCGTGATGGCGGTCACTTCAATATATTTGCCATCAGGTTTGCCCTCGAGCCGATTGATAATCTTTAGAAAGTCGAGTTTCGCCAGCCGACCCATGGGGAGGATCTCCTCCTTTTCCAGACCCAGTTTGTCCCGCCATTCGTCTGGTGTCGGCATGTTTTTTTCGGCTGCTTCGGAAATCTGCCAATCCGCCATTTCAACTGCATTGTACGCCATTGTCTAATTCCTCCTATTTTGCTGATGGTTAGATATGATTATGGTACAACGAATCCGCATTATTTAGTACACCCAGTCGATTAAGGGCTAAGGAGATCAACTTTGACCATCAGATCTAATAGCGCCTTTTTTTCATACAGGCTAAGAGGGTTTTCATCAATGCCGTTGACTTAACAATATAATACGACATATCTCTTGTAAATATAAGTGGTTGTGATATGTTGGGGACAATTAAGCATATCTTTTAAATCTTACAAAAGGAGATAAAAA
>Ga0056107_100236_pt1 | contig 10722 bp, 9 predicted proteins | sample WorMetcrassitun2_FD_77006 | JGI IMG/M metagenome (GOLD analysis project Ga0056107, IMG submission 77006) | Marine gutless worms symbiont microbial communities from Max Planck institute for Marine Microbiology, Germany - Olavius crassitunicatus.2 ...
CTTCGCCTCCATCAGGCTGGATCAGGGACTTGTCAAGCACCGTACACCCACAGTGCTCGGCTCACCCTTAAGAATACGTGCCGTGCCCGGCACACAACTGTTGGCTGAATTGGCCCATGACCGATTGCAACATGTCGTGTTGGCACACTTAAGTTGGCACACTTAAGCGAAATCAACAATACACCTGAAAAAGCCCTGGATGCCATTTCGCCGGTGATGGCGGATAAAAAAATCCCCTTGTCGGTGGCATCACAATCAGATTGTGGCGATTTGATCGATGTATGAAAGGAGGAAAATCAATGACTAAAAAAAACCCGGGCCGCCATTAACAAAAGCCCAATCGACGTTGGAACAACAGGTAAAAGAACGAACCCGCGCCCTTGAGGAAAAAACCTATCTCCTCGAAGATATGAATACCGCGTTAAAGGTCCTTTTGGAAAAACGTGAAGAGGATAAGGTAGAGATCGAAAAAAGAATCATAATCAATATCGAACAGTTAATTAATCCCTACCTGGAGAAGTTAGCCAAAAGCGACCTCAATAGCCAGCAAACAGCGTATCTGGAAATTCTTCAATCGCATATTGATGAAATCGTGTCCCCGTTTACCCGGAATTTGTCCATCCGGCAGTGGAATCTGACACCCACCGAGATGCGGGTCGCCATTTTGGTTAAACAGGGCCGGACAACCATTCAGATCGCAAAATTATTAGACCTGTCCCCCCGAACCATCGAAGCCCACCGACGCGGCATCCGTGTTAAATTTGGGTTGGCTCGGAAAAAAACGAATTTAATGTCCTATCTAAGATCAATTTAGACACACCAACAATTTTAAACCCTGGTTTTAATTATGTAAAATCTGTATTTGCTATTAGCGCTAAGGGGCGATGCTTAAAAGAACCGACTTGACATCGCAACCTAGTCGGCTGTATCTTCTGGCCTAATTCGAGACAAGATGGCGGTCAATTTCCGAATTTAACCGGAGAAAGGATACGATAATGAACATCAAGCATTTCATATGGATCGGTCTACTCTGCATAGCGTTGATTGCCGGGATAGCCTATGCCGTTGACACCGACACACCGGCAAATCTGGTCAAGACGAAACTAACCCAAGTTACTAATATTTTTAATAATAACGGCCTAAGCTTAGAAAAAAAACAGGCCAAGATCCTTGACGTCGTTGTCCCTACCTTTGATCTCCCTTTGATGGCGAAACTGACATTGGGTAAAAAGCACTGGAAAACCATACCCAAGGCAAAACAACAGGAATTTTCGTCCCTTTATACCACGCTTTTAAAACGGTCATACCTGGGAAAGGTGACACTGTACTCCAATGAAAAAATAAATTTTAAACCACCGAAAACAGAGAAAAACAAAGTCTACGTTCCCACCGAGCTAATATCCAAAGGAAAAATGGTCCCCGTTACCTACAAGCTCTACAAATCAAAAAATGGCTGGAAAATCTACGATGCCGTTATTAGCGGCACGAGTATCGTCTTGTCGCACAGAATTGAATATGATGCCCTTTTACGCAAGGGCTCCATTGACGATCTGCTGGACAAGCTCCGACAATCCCTGAAATGACCTCTACACCGAAAAGCAAATCATTCGATATGCTTTCATGCTGCAGCTGGGCCTATGACCGCCTGATTTTAAGATGGCCCTGGTGCGTGATTATCTGCCTATTGCTGGCAATTGGCTTTCTCGGGTATCATGCAAAAGGCTTTACACTTGATGCCTCGTCGGAAACCTTGTTGCTTGAAAACGATCAGGATCTTTTGTATTGGCGCGATGTCACCAAGCGGTACAAGTCTCAGGATTTTGCCATAGTTACCTATACACCCCGGACCAACACACTCCTGTCCGACCCGGTTATAAACCGGCTGGCGAGTTTGAAAGATGATTTACAAAAATTGGAGCGGGTATCGGGTGTACTGTCTATCCTTGATGTCCCGTTTTTAGAGAGCCCGCCGGTCCCGGTAAAAGAGTTGGGAAACGGGCTGCCCACCCTTGAATCTCCCAGGGTGGATAGAGCACTTGCCGAAATTGAGCTGAAAAACAGCCCACTTTACAGCAACCTTCTGGTCAGTCCAGACCTAAAGACCACGGCCTTGATTGTCAATTTTAAGTATGACGAGGTGTTTCAAAGCCTTTTGTCTCGCCGGGACACATTGCGGGATATGCAAGCCAATTCACCCTTAACGCAAGCTCAGGCTACCGAACTCGGGCATGTTACCAGAGAAATGCAACAGTATTGGGATGAACTGCGGCAGCAAAATACCCAGGATATCGCCGCTATCCGGACGATTATGGGCAGGTATCGTCAAGACGCCGACCTGTTTCTCGGTGGCGTGGCCATGATCACCACGGATCTTATCGGATTTATTAAAAATGACCTTAAAGTCTTCGGCCTCGGGATTCTTTTTTTCCTGGTGGCCACGTTGGCCATTATTTTCAGGCGCCTGAGATGGATTCTCTTGCCTATGGCATGTTGCGTCCTTTCTGCGATTGCCATGATTGGCCTGTTGGGGTTTTTCAGTTGGAAGGTAACGGTTATATCCTCAAATTTCATCTCCTTGCAACTGATTATCACAATGGCGATCACCATCCATCTAACGGTCCGGTATCGTGGGCTGCAACATAGCACACCGGATGCCGATCATCGTAAACTGGTTCTGGACACCATGGTCTCCATGTTCCTTCCCTGTCTTTATGTCGGCTTGAGTACCATCGCGGGGTTCGGGTCCCTGCTTCTTTGCAATATTAAACCGGTCATTAACTTTGGCTGGATGATGAGCGCCGGTATTATCGTTTCGCTGGTCATTACATTCTTATTTTTCCCCACAGCCCTACTTCTTATCGGTAAGGGGCCACGGGAAGCCGCGCCCAGTCAACGATTTGCGCCAACCGCTTTTTTATCTCGATTTACAGAAGCCCGGGGCCGGTTGATTTTAGTGGCAGGCGCCATCATTTTTATCGGCAGCATGGTCGGTATTTCCCGGCTGATTGTTGAAAACAGCTTTATCGACTATTTTAAAGAGTCGACTGAAATTTATCAGGGAATGAAAACCATCGACCAGCAACTGGGTGGTACCACGCCCCTGGATATCATCGTGAAAATGCCCGCTACGGTGACGGCGGAACTGGATGATACCGATTCAACCCCATCCACATCAACCGGGTCTGGCCCGGTCGAATCCACCACGGATGCCGAGCCGGATACCGATGATGATTTTGGCAGTTTCGAAGAATTCGATGAACCCCAAACGGACGCGCGTTATTGGTTTACACCGGATAAAATGGCTCGGGTTGTCCAGATCCATGATTACTTAGATAACCTCGATGCAACGGGTAAGGTCCTGTCTCTGGGTACAATGATCAAAATTGCAAGAAACCTCAATGACGGGAAACCATTGGACAGTTTCCAAATGGCACTTTTATACACTGCATTGCCGGATAGTTTTAAAGAAATGGTGTTGGACCCATACGTGTCAATCCCTGATTATGAGCTCCGCTTTACCACCCGTATCCAGGATTCCAATAAGTCGTTGCGGCGGGATGCGTTACTTAAAAAAATTCGGCATGACTTGATTAATGAGTTAAAAATTGATGAAGAAGATTTTCGTTTGACCGGGTTAATGGTTCTATACAACAATGTTCTCCAAAGCCTGTTCAGCTCCCAGATCGCTACGCTGGGCGTGGCCCTGATAGCCCTGATGGTCATGTTCCTCATCTTGTTTCGATCATTGAAGGTTGCTCTGATTGCCATTGCGCCCAACGTGCTGGCCATCTGTTTCGTACTTGGCTTCATGGGCTGGCTAAAAATCCCTCTGGATATGATGACCACCACCATTGCCGCTATCAGTATCGGTATTGCCGTAGACGATACGATCCATTATATATATCGTTTCATCGAAGAATTCGAAGTAGACAGGCAATATATTCCAACCATGCATCGCTGTCACGGCAGCATCGGTTATGCAATGCTTTACACCTCTATCACGATTATTGTCGGGTTTTCGATCCTTGTGCTATCAAATTTCATCCCGAGTAATTTGTTCGGTATGTTAACGGGCTTGGCCATGTTTATTGCACTGATTTCCTCCCTGACGGTTCTCCCACAACTCATCGTGGTGTTCAAACCATTTGGACCCGAAAAGATCCGGGTAGATAGCTGATGCGGAGAGTAAAATGAAAAATAATATCACGACCTGGCGGCGGCTGTTTAATTACACCATCGGTTTGGGGGTGTTGACGATCTTACTATTATCGGGATGTGCACACAAAGGCGGCGCCCGTCTTGGGCCGGAAACCTTCGATGCTGCACCGTCAATAAATGTCTCCGAAGTGGTAGCCGTTGACCCCGAAAATGATATGGACCCTGAAAGTGATACGGTTCCTGAAGATGACATGGATGACGATTTTTTCGAAGATGAATTCGACACCGACAAACAGCTGGTGGCCGATCCCCTCATGGCTGTTAACCGAGCCATATTTCAATTTAACGACAAGCTCTACTTCTGGTGCCTAAAACCTGTTGCCAGGGGATACCGGGCCATCATTCCGGAACCGATCCGGTTGAGCATCGGTAATCTATTTAATCATGCCGGCACCCCAATTCGCCTTGCAAATCACCTTCTTCAGGGTAAATTCAAATCTGCCGGCGCGGAATTTGGTAAATTATTTGTCAACTCAACGGCCGGTTTACTGGGGCTGGGAAATCCCGCAGCGGACTTTCCCGCGTTGAACCCTGAAAAAGAAGATTTGGGCCAAACCCTGGCGACCTATGGAATCGGCAACGGGTTCTACCTAGTGTTACCGATTTTTGGGCCGTCGACGCTACGGGATACGGTGGGATTGGTCGGCGATTTTGTTTTTGATCCCATTACGTATTTTCGACCCTGGTATATTCCGACCAGTGTGCGAGCCTTCGATATTACCAACCGGTTATCTTTTAGAATCGGCGACTACGAAACCTTAAAATCAGCAGCCATTGATCCATACGTGGTGTTTAGAAGCGCCTATATTCAACATCGGCAGAAAGTAATTAACGAGTAGTATCGGCTTAAAAAAGTCATCTAAGGCGTTTCGCCTTAGCGATTTACCATAGGAATTCACCATGCCGCTTGATGCACAATTAGACGCCTTGGCGCAAATTTATCATGTGCTATCCGACACACTAGAAAACAAAGCCCTCGCTTGCCATCGGGGATGTTCACCCTGCTGCACTCAAAATGTGGTTATGACAACGCTGGAAGGCTATCAAATCATCACTCACCTGGATCAATCCCAAAAGGCGGACCTTCTTGACCGGCTATCTGCTTTGACAGGTGCCCCTGTGCGCCTTCCAGAATCCACCATTAACGAGCTGGCCCGTCAGTCTACTGAAAACGATGCGGTTTCCGAAAAAGAAGATCCAAAAGGTCGCGAGCGATGCCCTTTGTTACAAGGGGATATCTGTACGATCTATGTAGCCAGGCCGCTGGCCTGTCGGATGATGGTATCCACAAAAGACTGCCGTATGACCGGGTTTGCCCGGATGGACCCTTTTCTACTTTCAGCCGGCAACGTTTTCATGCAGTTTACCGAGCATATCGACCCGAATGGTTGGACCGGAAATCTGGTAGACGTACTATCGTATTTGCTTAATGACAAAAATCGACACGCCTATGAAACGGGTACGACCAACAAAGGTTCAAGCCACATGCTCTCCAACCATCCCCTGACAGTCCTGATGGTGCCGCCTGAACATCGCCGGCAAATAGCCCCCATTTTACAAACGCTGAATCCCGCTATTGGTGACATCTAAATATCCTTTGGATTGAGAGGAACTATTTTTATGCAGATTTTTGTTTCCGGCTCCCTGGCATATGATCGGATCATGAATTTTCCCGACAGGTTTGAAAATCACATCCTTCCCGACAAAATTCATGTGCTAAACGTCGCATTCATGGTTACCGGGCTGACTGAAAACTTTGGTGGCACGGCGGGAAATATCGCTTTTTCCCTGGCTCTTTTAGGTGAAGCCCCGCTGATCCTGGCGACCGCAGGGAACGATTTTGACCACTATCAAAAATGGCTGAGCGACTGCCGGTTATCCATGGCAGGTATCCGCAAGGTTGATGATGTCTTAACCGCCGGCGCCTATATCACCACCGATCAGTCCGACAACCAGATTACCGCGTTTAACCCCGGTGCGATGCTGCACACCTCAAATTACGAATTTGAACCCATCGATGCGAAAGAGGCCCTGGCCATCGTGGCACCTGGAAATCTCGATGACATGCAACAATACAGTCGACGCTATAAGGAACTCGGTATCGACTATATTTTTGATCCCGGCCAATCGATCCCTGCGCTGACAGGTGAAGCCCTGACCGACATGATCACGGGATGTCAATATCTGATTTCAAATGACTATGAGCTGGAGCTCATCAAGAAGGCAACCGGCATGCAAAATAGTGATTTGCTAAACCGATGCCAAGGGGTAATTACTACACTGGGGGAAAAAGGAGCGGTTGTGCAGACCGTAAAAAGCAACATCCCCATTGACCCGGTAGCGGTAGATAAAGTGGTCGACCCCACAGGCGCCGGAGACGCGTTTCGCGCGGGCCTGATCAAAGGTATTATTGAAAAAAGACCCTTGGTTGATGCCGCCCGCCTCGGCTCTGTTTGCGCCAGCTATGCTGTAGAAAAACAGGGAACGCAGGTCCATTCATTTACACGGGTTGATTTCGATACCCGGTATCGACGTCATTTTGGATAAAAAGGCCGCAAGCCCCCTTTCATGCGTATTGTTATAGAAAAATTATTCAGCCGCTTGGCTAAAATAATCGTCACCCATGCTGTTTTTGTCATCATCGGCATGATGACATTGATGGTCGTGCTTTCCCTGCCATTGGCAAATATGGACGTTGACTCATCTATTGAGTATTACCTAAAAGATGACGATTCACACCTGATTGCTTATAAACAATTTAAAAAGTTGTTTGGTTCAGATGAACGCATTGTAATCGGCATCCAGTCTCCGGATATATTCTCGGTATCCTTTTTTGAAAGACTTCGCGCTTTACACCAATCGCTGGAATCGAACGTCCCATATATACAAAAAATTAATTGTCTTATTACCGCGCCGATTTTCGAAGGAAGCCATGGCCATATCGCGGTGAATACACTACTGGATTCCTGGCCCGAAACGCCGAAAGCATTTCGTTCCGCACTGAACCTGATCCGCTCCGCGCCACTATACCGGAATCGATTCTACACCAGTGATGAGTCATTCGCCATTGTAACATTATCTATTGACAGTCACACGGCCGATGCAGGGACACAGCTGACTGAAGATATTTTATCGGTATTTGAAACAGATATTACCGAATCACCAACCAGCAAAAAAGTTGAAAATGAGGCCATTTCCCTTAGCCGAAAAGAGGTTAAGCTGCTGGTCAATGCCGTATACAATGTTGTCAACCGGCACCAGCATAAGGACTTTCAAATTTACCCCACGGGATTGCCCATGTACAGGCAGTTCATCGGAAAAATGATCAGGCACGATACTATTTTTTTATCGGACTTTCTTCAATCACCATCGCATTGATTCTTTTCCTGCTGCTACGAAGGTTGTCAGGCGTCATCCTGCCATTTATCGTCGTTATGGGTTCGGTCGGATCCACCATGGGGTTAATGGCTTTTTTTAATCGACACTTAAAAACCCCCACAACCATTTTGCCCTCCTTTTTGATGGCGATTGGTGTTGGGGCTTCTGTCCATGTGATGACTCTTTTTTTTAAGTATCTTAAAAAGAGTGATAATCGGAAGGAGGCTATTGCCCGCACACTAGAGCATTCCGGACTGGCGATCACCATTACCGGTTTAACCACCGCAGCAGGACTTTTATCTTTTTCCATGGCGGATGTGGCGCCTGTTGTGGACCTTGGACTTTTTGCGGCAATCGGTGCCTTACTGTCTCTTGTTTATACGCTTGTTCTCCTTCCGGCGCTTTTGGCGGTTACCCCGCTTTGCAATAAAACCGTGGAGAACAGATATCCAAGTAAGTTTGGCCTGGATAAAGTTCTTGAGCAGTTTGCAAAATTTTCTGTTTCCCGTTCCATTCCGATTATCCTCGGTAGCGGCATAATACTGGCCATTGCGTTCATCGGAATCACCATGCTTGAATTGAGCCATAATCCGCTTCACTGGATGCCGAAAGACACACCGATGCGCCAGGCAACCGAGATCATCGATAAGCACCTGAGCGGTCTGATAAATGTCGAGATTCTTATTGATACCCATCGAGATGGCGGTTTCAAGTCTAAAGAGATCCTGCAATGCCTGGAAAAGTTAAGGCACAACTTAGATCACCTGTCCACCCGGAAAGTAACCGTCGGAAACACAACCTCGCTTGCTGATATGATCAAACACATCCACTGGTCGCTGAATAACAACATCGAAGAGTTTTACCAGATTCCGGATGACCCTAAAATGCTGGCCCAGGAGTTATTACTGCTTGAAACCGGTTCACCCGAAAATCTCTCGACACTGGTGGATACCAGCTATCGGGTTGGACGCGTGACCCTTCACGCACCCTGGGTCGATGCAGTGTCTTATGGTCGCTTTATTGAAAAAATCGAAAAACGATGTCGAGAGATTTTTGACGACCGGGCATCCGTTACGATTACCGGCAACATACCGATTTTATCTCGAACATTACATGCGACGATGCAGAGTATGATTAACAGCTACCTGTTGGCCGGTGTGGCCATCACCCTGATGATGATCCTTCTCATCGGGAATCTAAAGATCGGATGCCTGTGCATGCTTCCCAATTTACTCCCCATCTTGATTGTCATGGGCGTAATCGGATGGCTAAAAATTCCCATGGATATGTACACGATGCTGGTTGGTAGTATAGCACTTGGACTGGTGGTTGACGATACGGTGCACTTCATGTACAATTTTCAACGATATTATACCCGCACGCATGACGTAGAACAGGCCGTTCACATGACATTGAAAACGGCCGGACGTGCCATGCTGATTACCAGCATAGTCCTTGCCACAGGGGCTTTCGTTTTTATGTTTTCAACGCTCAAAAGCATCCAGAACTTTGGCTTTTTGACGGGTATTACAATCATTCTTGCATTGCTCGCAGATTTTTTATTGGCCCCGGCCCTCATGGCTTGTATCTATAGCAGGAAATAAAACCGCTGATTATATCTATGCAAACTTATTTCGTTTTAATCGCCGCGCTATTATTCCAGTTCCTTACGCCCGCCCACGCATCTTCGGATCTAAGTGCCCCTGAAATTATGGCCCGGATACACGCTCGCCCAAAGGGGAACAACATTTCCTCGACAGTTGAAATGGTCCTTATCGGCACCGGTTCACATCCACGTACATACAGGATAAAGACCTTTTCCCGGGAAAATGATGAAAAAAAACAAAAACTCTTTTTCTTCCTCGACCCGCCGGATGTACACAACACCGCCTTTTTAATCGACGACTATACGGAACAGGATCAAAAAGATGCCCAATGGGTTTTCCTGCCGTCGTTTCACAAAACCAAACGAGTTGCCGCGGGCAAGGGCGGTGGTTCCTTTATGGGGTCAGACTTTTCCCATGCGGATCTAACCACCCAGGCGCCGAAAAACTTTACCTTCCGCCTGGTTAAAGAATCGAAAGTCGGCGCACATCCGGTTTGGATTATTGAGGCAACTCCCAATGACAGTGAAATAATGGCGGAATATGGGTATTCAAAATCATATCTGTTGGTTCGCAAAGATAACTTCGTTGTTATTCGGTCGGTGCACTGGGTATTGGGAAAAAATATTTTAAAATATATTGAGATAAAACAACTTGAATTGATTGATGGGATTTGGGTTCCCATGGAAATCCTGGCAAAAACGGTTAGAAATAAGAAAGTGTTACATCAGACGATTTTGCACATTAATTCCATTGCTTTTGATCAACCTTTTTCCGAAGATTTCTTTTCCATTCAGCGGCTTGAGCAAGGACTGTGAACAATTCTACCTGGGAAACTGAACGTTGATTCGCCCGATTTTGTATCTTTATTGCGCCCTCCTGATCTTATCCCTTGTGGCTGGATCTGTCATTCGAAGCCAAGCCGATGTTGACGACATATTGGAAGGATTCGACATCCCGGGGACGGTTGTGCAATCACCCGATCCCGAAAAACCGTCATCAGACCGCATCCAAGCCGAAACCACGCCATCTTTTTCCAGCCATGTTTTCGGCGCCGTTGCCTTTAAAACCATCTATGGATATCATACGCATTCATCAATTTCCAACGGTACCGACTTCCATGGGATTACCAGCTTAAAATCCAGCCTGGATCTGGGCATCGATCTTCGGTATCAGGATCGGATACGTGGATACATCCGTGGACATGGGTACTATGATTTTGTCTTTTCCGGAAGGGACAGCTACAACTCTCAAATACGGGATGCCTATGAAAACGAGATCACACTTGATGAAGCCTATCTGGGTTATCAGCTCTCATCAAGGCTGAATCTAAAAACCGGTCGCCAAATTGTTTCCTTTGGAAAAACCAGCCTCCTTCCGATAGGTGCCAGTTTTAATCCTGTAGATTTACGCAAACCGGGTCTGACTGAAATTGAACATTTTCGCCTTCCCACGGCCTTGACACGTCTTGACTATTCTTTTAATAATTGGCGGTTTACCGGGCTTGCTACCCATGAATTCC
>Ga0056107_100237_pt1 | contig 10721 bp, 11 predicted proteins | sample WorMetcrassitun2_FD_77006 | JGI IMG/M metagenome (GOLD analysis project Ga0056107, IMG submission 77006) | Marine gutless worms symbiont microbial communities from Max Planck institute for Marine Microbiology, Germany - Olavius crassitunicatus.2 ...
CTGGTGCGTGCTGAGACCTATCGATTTCTAAGAATGCGTTCCTTTGCTTGTTGGGAAAATGCAGCAATGACCTAGGTTGATATCAAGCAGGTTTTAGTAGTTCAAGGAAGTTAACTTGGTAATGCCGATTGTAGAAGTAATCTCACCTTTGCGTAATGGAACAGGAGTTTGATTTTAAGGAAGAGCAATTCTCACTTTTTTGTGGTAACAGGAACGTCATAGCAACAAATTAAGCAGCAGGACAGGCTGTGTGATATGTTGCTGGGGAAAAGTCGAGTCACAAACCGAACAATAAAGCTCAGCTAAGAAGTTTCCTTGCTTATTTCTTTTTCCATCAGATGGACCTCTTCAGTTAGTAGTGATATGGAAATGCTCTCATTTACGGCCAGATTATTTCGTCGAGCAACGTGGGCTGGAACGGACATGTGCATCAGTTGATCACTATTATTGACCCTGATTCTGAGTGAGGATGGTTGACCAAGCAGGATGAATTCGTCGATTTTGCCTTGCAAAGGATTTTCTTTTTCACCTTTAGAATGCCGGTCTCGGCGTTGTAGTATCAGGGTTTCAGCAGGGATCATCCAATCGATATTGCTTCCAACTGTAAAGTCTGGTTGATAACCTGCTTCAAGCTTGTAGCTGCACCACTGAATAGGGGTTTTTTGTTGCGTCTTATCGTGTTTGAGTATTTTCCCTTCAAATATATTGGCATGTCCTGTTTGATAGGCAACTTCCGCACCGATTGGTTTAGTCATAACATTAAGCGGTGTATCAAGCTGAAGTCTTTTGCCGTGATGAACAATACATATCTTATCCGCAATATGTCTTGCCTCATCAAGATCATTGGTGACATGAATAATTGACATGTTTATTTGATTTTTTAATTGCACCAACAAACACAAGTTCCATGCGTGTTTGTTGGTCCACTGCCGAAAATAGTTCATCGAGCATTAGCACGCCCGGATCGCGTGCTAATGCTCTTGCCAGTGTAATACGTTGTTGTTGTCCGCCGGAAAGCTGTCGCGGATAACGGTCGCCAAAATTTTGCATGCGTACCAGTTCGAGAAGATCCTTGATCCGGTTTTGTTGGGTTGATTTGTATTTGCTGTTTAGTGCGACCTCTATATTTTTTGCTGCACCCATATGAGTGAACAAGGAATATTGTTGAAACATCATGCTAACTTTTCGCTGCTGTACAGGTAAGTTTATCTGTCTCTCCGTATCGAGTCATGTCTTGCTGTTACGGTTAATATTGCCGGACTCAGGCTGATAAATTCCGCATATACTTCGCAGGATGGTTGTTTTACCACTGCCGGAAGGCCAAACAATTACCAGTATTTCACCTTCGGCACAGTTAAGGTTAATATATGGCAGAATAGGTCCTTGCTGCTTTAACCTGATAGTTATCTTACTTCCAGGCATTGCAACTTGTTAGTTTATCGTTAAATATATATATGAATGTAATAGATACAATTGAAATGAGTAGCAATAATGTAGACATTGTTGCTGCGCTTTGATTATCAAAAGCCTGTACACGATCGTAGATCGCAATAGCAATAGTTCTTGTTTCGCCAGGTATGTTTCCACCCACCATTAATACAATACTAAACTCGCCCAGGGTGTGAGTGAATGTCAAGACTATTGCTGACAAAATACCGTGCCAGACAAGTGACAATTCAATCTTCAGAAAGGCTTACCAGTTAGAAAGGCCACTACACCAGACAGCTTCCCTGATACGAGCTGGCATGAACTCAAATGCCCGTTGTATTGGTCGGATAGCAAACGGTATGTAAAAATGAGTGAAGTCAATAACAAACCCTGAAAAGTAAAAACCAGCGGTTCATCCATCAGCGAAGCATAGGTCTTATCAAGACTTGACTGACCACCAAAACTGATTAGTAAGTAAAACCCCATGACAGTAGATGGAGTAAGCAAGGCCTGCAAGATATTTCTACCAACACACCTTCTCCAGGCAAGAATTCTGGACATCACAACAGCTGTTGGTATCAGTAAGACTACTGTCCAAAGTCCAAGTTGCAATGAAAGATTTATGGCCGGCCAATCCATTTTAATCGTCAAAATATTGTTGCTGTTATTTTAGTTCAATTCACTAAGTTAGAGAGGTAGCCGTGTTTTTCAATTACTATTTTCGGCTCATCAGAAAATAAATGACGATAAAATTGTCTGACTGAGGCACCTTTGCCCGTAAGCAAGACAATATATTGCTGAATAGGTTTATGCCATTGTTCTGATATGAGGAACAACCTTCCCTTGCTATTTATTTCAGGCAATAAAAAATAGGAGGCGAGAATAGCAGCTAAATCAACATTGTCGGATAATGTAAATTGCATTGCCTGTGCGACATTTTCGCCAACGAGCAACTTATTTTTTATATAGCCAATGCACCTGAATATTGTAAGGCCTGCTGCGCCGCAGCCCCGTATGAAGCATGTTCCGGGTTTGTCATAGTTGATCCTTTCGTACTGACCGTGGTAAAGTGATTCGGTAATTGCATCCAGTCTGTCTTTATCAAATGGACTCGAATCATTCGGAACAGAAAAACCAATTCTTCCTCTGGAAAATTTCTTGTTGCCTTCAATTTTATGACCATTGTTAACCAGCATCCCATGCATATTTTTTATCTGCCGATAGGAAAATATCATATGGTGCTCCCTGAAGGATTTGCTGAGTGAAATTTCCAGATGAGCCAAAACTAAATTTTATATCAATGCCCTCCTGTTCAATGAATTGATCGCCTATTTCCTTGATGGCGTGGGTCATATTTGAAGCGACTACAACACGCGGTGTTTCTGCGCTACATATAACAGGCAGGAAAAGTATGAACGCAAGCAAGCTGGTAGATTTCATAAGGGTAGCAAATCTCATATATATTCTTATAACTACAATTCGTTATAACTCAAAGCTCGACAACAGAACTCCAGACTATAAACCAAATTTCATTGAAAATTGCGTCGATATGCAATGTCTCAGTACATCACATTGTGTTGTTCAAATTTCTACAGTTAGCCTGACAGGAGCATTTCGTTTACGCCGGCCCCCGCCATCGTAACAAATTCCTCTGCAGCGGTAGGGTGAATTCCAATCGTATTATTGAATTGGGTTTTGGTCGCCCCCGCTTTTAAGGCGATGGCGATACCCTGGATCATTTCACCCACATCCCTGCCCACCATATGTACGCCAAGCACACGATCTCTTTGCTTGTCGACTACCATTTTCATGAAGGTCTTTTCTTTACTATCAGTTAGACTTAGTTTCATGGGAGTAAAACTTGATTTATAAATATCTATGTTGTCGTATTGAGCACGGGCCTGTTCTTCTGTGAGTCCGACGGTTCCCATGTTGGGTTGACTAAATATACATGTCGGAATATTTGAGTAGTCAACGGCTACGTTCTCATTTCCGAAGAGCTTCTTTGCCAGAGTCATTCCTTCTGTGATGGCAACTGGAGTTAGGTTATAACGATCGGTTACATCACCAATTGCATAGATGGACGGGATAGATGTTTGATAGTTATCATCGACGATGATGGCGCCCTTGTCATCCACGTTGATACCAATTTTTTTTATACTCATGTTAGCAAGATTTGGTTTTCTACCGGTGGCATACATGATCAAGTCAGTAACCAATTTACTCCCCTTATTAGTTTGTGCAATATATTCAGAGTCGCTCTTGACAATGCTGATGATATTTTCCTTGAATCTAATCTTGATTCCTTTTTTTCGCATTTCCTCACTAAGGAAGTGTCGACATTCTTCATCAAAACCACGCAAGAACATTGGGCCGCGATACATCAAAGTTGTGTCGACACCCATGCCGTTGAATATGCCTGCAAATTCAACGGCTATATACCCTCCACCAACTATCGTGATCCGCTCCGGAAGCTTATCAAGATGAAAGGCTTCGTTTGAACTGATAATGTACTCTTGACCGGGGATATCAGGGATACTTGGCCAACTGCCTGTGGCAACCAGGATCCGTTCCGCTGTAAATAGTTGCTCACCAACAGATATTGTGTGCTGGTTTTTAATAACAGCTTTCCCGCTTACAACTTTAACACCTGCACTATTGAGTATAGTTTTATATATTCCATTGAGCCGCTCTATCTCTTTATTTTTATTCCTGACGAGAGATTGCCAATTGAATAAAGAATTATCAACATGCCAGCCATAATTTTGTGCGACTTCAAAATCTTCAGCGAAATGTGAAGCATAGACGAATAATTTTTTTGGCACACAACCGGCATTAACGCAAGTCCCACCTAGGTACAGGTTTTCTGCAATGATTACTTTTGCCCCGAAGCCAGCAGACATTCGTGCAGCTCTTACCCCTCCAGAGCCAGCACCAATTACAAAGAGATCAAATTCATATTTCATAAGATACTAACTCTTAATTGTTACACCACTACTATTAAATGCTATTGGAAGGAATCGGTCTTGGCTAGAAACCCACACATAATACATGCTATTTGAAGGGGACAAATCCCGGTGATGACTTCAAACTGACTACACACAATAAAACATATTAAGTACAAAAGAAAGTCAAGGCTCATATTGAATGATAATCACTTTCAATAAAAACAACCCTTAGCGTTTCCTTGCAGTAAAAAACGTACAATTTATCTCTGTGAATGATTATAAAAATAATCAACAAAGACATGCAACTATCATGCGTAGTGCTACTTGCGCAGTTGTTAGTGTCGCTGCAATTCTAATTCTCATTAAAATTATTGCCTACGTAATGACAGGGTCGGTTGCATTGCTTTCCAGCTTGATCGATTCTGTTTTTGATATTTTGCATCATTTTTAATCTGCTTGCCGTAAGAAAAGTATTAATGCTTGCTGATAGATACCACCGTTTTGGCCATGGCAAGGCAGAATCTCTGGCGGGACTAGACTAGGGAGCATTTATAACAGGATCTTCTCTGTTTCTGGTTTTTGAAGTATTAAATCATCTGATTAATCCCAGATCGCTTGAGCATGGAATGATAGGAATCGTTGTTATTGCACTCTCACTGTTACTTACTATCGCATTGGTTTCTTATCAAAACTACGTAGTAAATCAGACTAATTCTATCGCAGTGAATGCGGATTCAATTCATTACAAGAGTGATATTTTTCTGAATCTGAGCGTAATCGTCGCGTTGGTATTGAGCGCATTTCTGGATCGGCCCTTGGCAGATCCGATTATTGCATTGTGCATTGTGATTTATATCATTTATTCAGCATGGACAATTGCGCAAGCAGCGCTGAATCAACTTATGGGCAAGGAGTTACCGGATGCAGATAGGGATAAGATTGAATAAATCGCTTTGAATTATCCTGAAAGTATGTAGTTTACATGAACTCCGAACCAGGTCACCCGGCAAAGATATTTTTATCCAGCTACATCTTGGGATGAAAGGCGATTTAACTCTTATCAATGCTCATGAAATTGCTGATCAGGCAAAGAAAAAGTTACAGCGAGCGTTTCCCAATATCGATATTATCACTCATGAAGATCCAGTTAGAGTGAAGACAGATATTAAGTCATTTTAGCAGCCAGGATCTTTGCAGTTTAAGTGCTAAAGTGATTGGCATTACTTAAGCGTTAAAAATTAACAATTAGCTAGTTTCTCGTCGCTGTAGGTGAACGTTCAGAGTCAATAATTATAACTGTGCTTTGGGGAGAAGAATTATAGAATTTGCTTGTTCGACAGAAACACCCTGCCGTCGTCTGTCTTTGATCCAAGAGATAGTATTGTCTCCTATCACCAATAAACAAGGCGTCAGTAACAGGGCTAACAAAGTTGCAAAGGAAAGGCCTCCGACAATGACGCTGGACAGTTGTGTCCACCATTGCGTTGAAGGAGCACCAATGGAGATTGTGCGACCGAACAGGTCAATATTAACCGACAATACCATCGGCATTAGCCCAAGCACCGTTGTAAATGCTGTGAGAAAGACCGGTCGAAAGCGTCTGTTACCCGTATATACCGCTGCTTCAATGGCGCTTTTACCGACAGTCCGTTGCCGGTTGTAGGTATCGATTAGAATGATATTATTATTCACAACAATTCCTGCCAGCGCGATAACACCAATGCCCACCATCACAATCCCAAAGGGTTGCCCGGTTACCATCAATCCCAGAAGCATGCCGGATATAGAGAAGACAATCGCCGACAGCACTAAAACGGACTGATAGATACTGTTAAAGAGAATTACCAGAATAAGAAACATAAGAAAAACCGCTGTAAGAAAAGCGTTTATCAGGAACGTCATTGCTTCTCGCCGATCTTCATCCTCACCTTTGAGGCTTATCTGCACCGCTGGATCCAGATTGGAATTCATCAGAGCTTTTCTTAGTTCAATAAGTTTATCGTTGACCAGTAAGCCTTCTTCAACATCAGCCTGTAAAGTAATCGCTCTGCGGGCGTCTGATCGTGACAGAGTCCCGGTTTTCTGAGCAGGCACTAAAGTGACAAAATTGCTTGCCGGAATCATACCGACATTGGTAGGGACGGTAAGCCGATTCAACTGTTCGAGGTTCCGCTTTTCATGAGGATAGCGAACTCGAATATCCACTTTATCATTCTCATCGTTTGGTCGATAGTTAGTTACTCTGATGCCGTTGGTGACCAACTGCACAGAACTACCTAACAATGAAATATTCGCACCGTATCTGGCAGCTTCTCCACGATTGACCATCAAGCGCCACTCGATACCCGGTAGTGGTCGGTTATCTTCAATGTCTCTAAAACCACCGATACGATCCATTTCTTCACGAACCCGTGCTACCGTTGTGTTAATTAACTCTTGATTTAGAGCTGTGAATTTCAGCTTTATCGGTTTACCCTGGCTCGGGCCCTCCTGAGCTTTTCGAAACTCGAGAACCACGCCAGGTATATTTCCCGTTAGTTGCTTCATTTCCCCCAGAATTACCGCTGCTTTACGTCGTTGATCCCAGTCTATAAATTGAATCTGCAACACACCGATTACATCCTCGCTTTGATTTTTTCCAGTAGCCTGGTTGAATGAGCGAGCATATACCGATTCCAGTTCCGGCATATTCACTATTCGCGCTTCAACTTTGCGAACTATCGCATCCTTCTCGTGGACGGATAAATTACCTCGTGCACGGATTTGCACCATCGCCATTTCAGGTTCGATGTCAGGGAAAAATTCAACACCTTTACCAAATGCGCCATAAGCGATATAGATGGCCATGATCGCTGTCAGTGCAACTAGTGCAGTTCGCCAGGGCCAGACTAACAGTCGATTGAGTAGTTTGCTATAAATTTTTGTTATTTTACCGGAACCAATCTCACTGTTGGAATCGCGCTTACCGATGCTGCCGCCGACAATTGGAATAAATATGAGCGTCATAGCCAGCGATGCAGTAAGGCAAATAATCACGGTGATGGGAAGAAATTTCATAAACTCCCCAACTATGCCTGGCCAGAATATAAGTGGCATGAACACGGCCAAGGTTGTTAATGTTGAAACAATGATTGGCCACGACATACGCTTTGAAGCATCAGCATATGCTTTAGCTGCCGGTTTACCCTCGTTCATGTACCGATCAGCTAATTCGCTTACCACAATCGCACCGTCCACCAGCATACCGACTACCAAAATCAGGCTAAACAGTACGACCAGGTTCATGGTATAGCCCAGGAACTCTAAAATCATGATGCCCGATAAAAACGAACCAGGAATTGCCAGTCCTACCAATAGGGCGGAACGAATCCCCATAGCGATGATGATGACTATCATGACCAGAATAATCGCTGACATGATATTGTTTTGCAGATCACTCAGCATGTCACGAATGTTCTCTGATTTATCCTGCATATAGACTACGTCGATACTTTCAGGCCAATACTGACGAGCCGCTTCAACTATTTCCCGAATCTTGGCATTAGTTCCGATGATATTGGCACCGAGTCGCTTTTTGACTTCAAGCGTGACCGAGGGCTGACCATTGACCCTGGCAAAGCCCTGAGGATCCTTATACCCTTTTCGAATACTAGCTACCTGCCCCAATGTGACGACATTGTTTCCATCTACCTTAAGAGGAAGGTTGAGTATATCTTCAACTTTTTCGATGATCCCTGGTACTTTCACAACAAATCGCCCGGCACTGGTATCCATAGCACCAGCGGCGACCAGTAAATTATTACTACTTACCATATTAAAGAACTCAGCATATTGCACGCCATAAGTTTCCATAATGCCGGGGTCAACCACAACTTCCAGCAGGGGTTCGCGATCACCTCCGATATCCACTTCAAGAACACCCTGCAATGACTCCACCCGATCCTGTAGATCGCGCGCCAAAGTTACCAGCATTCTTTCAGTAACAGCTCCAGTCAGGGCAATATTTAACACCGGGAAAAGCGCAATGTTTACTTCATTGACAATAGGCTCGTCAGTTTCGCTTGGTAATTCACTTCGGGCGATATCTACTTGAGTGCATACATCAGCCAGGGCACGTTTATTATCAAATCCTGCATAAAATTCCAACATCACAGAAGCGTGACCTTCACTGGCTGTACCGGTCATTTCTTTCACGCCTTCAATACTCTGAAGTTCTTTCTCCATCGGTCGTACTAATAGACGCTCAGCATCTTCTGGTGATATCCCATCATGAGTCATCGATACATAAATTATTGGTATAGCAATATCTGGCTCTGCTTCTTTAGGAATTTTTTGGTAGGCGTTGTAGCCGGCTATAAAAATAAAAAACAGCATCAGATAAATAGCTCGGCTGTGCAGAAAGGCTGCATTGATGATGACGTTCACAGTGATTCCGATCCCTCTGGCACTGGATTGACCATCTCTCCATCTGCAACGAAGCCTTGACCTTGAGTAATAATAGTCACCGAAAGAGGCAGTCCTTCAAGCCAAATTCCATCTGATCTGGTTTTAAGAACCTTGACTGGTTGAAACACTACCTGGTTTCCGTTGGTCAGTATTTTTACTCCCATCTGGCCGGAAGTATCAAGTGTCAATACCGAAGGTGATAGATAGTGAGCCAGTTTGCTATCAACCAATATTCGCAGCTCTGCGCTTGCTCCGGCATGCAAGCTGACATCACTATTATCAATTCTAACTTCAACTTTGAAGCTTCGCGTGCCAGCCTCAGCTACACGAGACAAGTAGGTGATCACTCCTGCCCGAGTATTGCCATTGAGAAGTTCTACTTCAACAGTCTGACCCAGTTTTAGTTTTCCAACGTCCTGTTGAGATACCTGACCGACAGCCAATAGAGATGAATCATCAACCAGTTCCCCGACTGCATCTCCATGTTGTAGCATGCTTCCTTGCTCGACATATCTAGTCTCCAGGACTCCGGCATAAGGAGCTCGTATTTTTGTTCGTTTTATATCCAGCAGAATCCGAGCCAATTCAGCTTCGGACCTAGTCAGGTCAGCCTCGACAGATTTTAAATACTGCTCTGTTTGCAAGCGTTGATTATTTAATTTAATCGCTGCTGTCACTTTCAGTTTGTCACTGGAAACTGCTGCTTCCATCTGTGCGAGCTGTTCTGGACGATCTTCCTGATCCAGTATGACTAATACTTCGTTTGTCGTTACTCGTTGTCCTTTTTCAACAGGTAAGCTAACGACTAGGCCGCCTGTCTCTGCTCGCAAAATAATTTTTCGTAATGGTTCTAATTGACCTTGAATAACTACCTCTGAATTAATATTAATTGCGGAAAATGTCTTAACTGAAACGCTCATAAACGGTTTCGCGGTTTTTGCTTTAACTACGCTGGTATTTACAGAGTCTTCATTGCTGCCGCTTAACATCCACAGCACAATGGCTATAAAAATACCTGCAGCCAGGTAAGCCGACCCTTTCATAATTTGTTCTCCATTAAATAAATCTAAATCTTGTTTGATGGGAATATATCTTTAATTACTAACTTTTGTCCTATCGCACCAGAGATCATAAATTCAGTGGCTAATTTAATAATCGTTTCAGCGTCACCATGAACACACTATCGTTTGTCAGCCAACATCATATTGATTGCACCTTCGAAGCAGGCATGCAAGTCTAGAATCACTTGCTCTACCTCACGAAATTCAAACACCTCGACATCCATACCGGTGCGTACAAGGCCTGCCATCCATTCGTTGAATGTATTATTCAGCTCGTGAAAAACATCCTGTAATTTGTTGTCAGCCAGTTCCCTGAAACCTAAGCGTTTGCAATAACTGACGATATAACGGCATTCATTTCTTTCAATGTGGTAGCTGAAATGATCTGTCAACGATTTTTCTAAAATCTTCAAGGATGTCATTAGTTTCTTCAACTTGTATCAATTCAGTCAATAAACCCCGATAAAAATCCATGTAAAGGCGAAACAACAGCTCATCTTTGCTGATAAAATAGTTGTACACCGTGCCTTTCGCCACGCCTGTTTTTAAGGCTATTTGCTCAATACTAACCGATTTCCACAGAGGGGCTGAAAACAGCTCTAATACTGTTCGCAATATATCCCGCTCTCGAGGCTCGAACTCTTTCTGCCTTTTTTCTGCTCTCACTAATTCATGGATGAAGGAGGTAGAGAATGTAAGGAACACATTCTCACGACATTACCAAGTTAACTTCCTTGAACTACTAAAACCTGCTTGATATCAACCTAGGTCGTTGCTGCATTTTTCCAACAAGCAAAGGAACGCATTCTTAGAAATCGATAAGTCTCGGCACGCACCA
>Ga0056107_100238_pt1 | contig 10717 bp, 11 predicted proteins | sample WorMetcrassitun2_FD_77006 | JGI IMG/M metagenome (GOLD analysis project Ga0056107, IMG submission 77006) | Marine gutless worms symbiont microbial communities from Max Planck institute for Marine Microbiology, Germany - Olavius crassitunicatus.2 ...
GCCGTTTGAACCAAGAGCATCACGTCCCCCGCGGGGGACGTGATGCAGAACAAACCCAGAGGGCTATGAGCATAACTAAAAAACTAACCTTGGTGGTCTAAGAATGGGGTCCACTTCTGTTATGATGCACCTGATGTTTGGGGTTGTCGCTTTGTTTGCGGATCAACTCCTTAAATTGACTGGTTACTGATGAAATGAGTTTTGCAAGAGGCTCCGATGTCTTAAATTGATATTTATCCGATCGTATTATTCCATGTTGTTTGTGAACCCAGTTAGCATGCACGGTATATATTGCAGGTTTAAGATCAGAGCAATCAACTATCAGATAGATGGTATCATAAGGCGAAAAATGAGTGATCTCTTGATTAAAAGCAGGTTTTTTATATGTCGAACCTGAACACTCAGCACCATATAAGTGATCCGGTAAAGCTGTAAGCATGCAAACAGCTACCAGACAGGACATAAATATCCAGTACTTCAACTTAATCAACATTGCTTCCAGAGGGGTTTTCTTTTTTCGAAAAAGGCCTGTACCCCTTCCTTGGCATCATCGCTGGAGCACAACCGGGCAAAAGCTTCGTTCATCAGATCAAACTGGCGGAAATAATCCATATCCTCCGATGAGTAGAAACCCTTTTTGGCGATCTGAACGGCAACCGGGCTCTTTCTTGCCAACTCCACCGCCCAGGCCATTGCCTCCTCTTCGAGATTGTCCTTTGCTGATATCCTGTTGATCAGCCCCAGCGCTTTGGCCTCATCGGCTTTGATCAAATCCCCATAAAGCAGCAGTTCAAGGGCTTTCTTACGCCCCACACAGCGGGCCACCGGGATAACCGATCCGACACAATTGAGGCCAACGTTAATGGCGGTCAAGCCCATTTTGGTATTTTCTGCGGCAATGGCCAGGTCGGCGGCCGCCACCAGCCCCATCCCGTTTGCCGCCGCCACTCCCTGTACCTGGGCAATAACCGGCTTTTTCATCTTGGCTATGGTAATCAGCGGCCGTTCCATATGCTCGATCCAGGCCCGATACTGAATGGTTGTCTTATCGGCCAGTTCGTTTACATCAATCCCCGCACAGAAGGCCTTGCCGGCTCCTTTGATGATAACCACTCGGACATCGGCATCATCATCCATATCCACCAATGCCTGGGCCAGTTCACCGGCCATCGGAGTGCTGAAGGTATTGAGTCTGTCAGGACGATTCAGTGTTATCGAGCCGACAAAATTATCCCCTTTTTCAATTATCAGATTATCTGCCATGGATGCCTCCATCTTCGATCAGATTTTTTTACATTGTCCGAGCAACTACTTTGAAACATTGATTATCTTAATACCACAAATGATCGCTAGATTATTTATTCACTATCGAAATTACACCTTGTCATCTAAAAAGAAAAGAGGAGGAACAATCTTTACCGGGAAAACGGGGCTATCCCAACCAGCCGGATGACTTATTGACGATCAAATCCCGGTCCAGGATAAAGCATTCACAATGAGGTCTGGTCTCGATCAAATCAAGTCCTTCTGAAGGATCAAGGACAAAGAGTGCCGTCGCCAGTGCATCGGCGTCCATTACCGTTGTTGCCGTCACGCTGACGCTTGACGACAATTGAGGTGAGTGGCCGGTATGAGGGTCGACAATATGATGGAATAGTTTTTCCTTGTCATAAAATACCTCATAGTTGCCTGAGGTTGCCACTGCACCGTCATTCATTTTGATAATATCTGGAAACTCCCGTTTCTTCTCGGGGTCCTGGATGGCTATGGTCCACTTGTCGTTGCCGGCTGCAGTACCAGATGTTCGGATATCTCCCCCGGCGTTGATCAGGTGATTGCTGACACCATAATCGTTTAAAACCTGAGAAGCCCTGTCGACAATATAGCCCTTGGCTATACCATCAAGCGTTATGCCCATCCCGGGACACTTAAACGCAAGACCGTCCTGTGCCAGCTGTAGATCACTCGAGCTGATAGATTTGAGGGTCTGTTCGATGGCCTGTTCATCAGGCTTTTGATCGGCCGCAAAACTTTTCTGATAGAGGTCCATAAGCGGTTTAACGGTGATATCGAAAGCACCGCCAGTCAGTCGATGGTAGTGAAGCGACCTGCTGACAACCCGGCTGATTTCTTCAGGGACATGTTTGAGGAGACCCGTTCGATTTAACTCAGATATCGGTGATGATTGGTCATGCATGGACAGCAGGGAGGCCAATCGGCTGATTTCTTCAAAAGCGGCACCAATGGCTTCTTCGGCCTCGTTTTTTGAAGAGTGAACAGCGGTCATGGAGACAAAAGTCCCCATCGACAGCCTGGTTCTGGAGACCTTATGGGTTTTGCGGTTAAACCAGAGCGCTTCCGCCCGTTCAGGCGGCAGCAGGGTGGAAGTCAGAGTCGAAAGGCCGAGCAGCCCTGAAAGTTTTAATAATTTCCGGCGCCTGGTATCGACCCCAAAGTCTGCGCCGGAAAAAGTTCCCATTGGTTTGGATATCAGTGCATTCAACCGGCCATTTTCAAGCCGCTTTCAGCGTCTCTGGCGACAATCGTACGCCCATCATAGACCCTGAAAATATCCCGGGGACACTTGCTGATGCAGGCTTCCTCACAGGACGGTCCATAGGCGATACAGGCCTTGTGATCAATTTTAATCAGGTTGTCTTCATAGGTGACGGCATCTGCAGGACACGCTTTGACACACATCTTGCAGCCGATGCAACCAACCTCGCAGACAGCCTTCACCGATTTTCCCAGATTCTTAGTTGAACAGGGCACCCAGACTCGGGCCTTCATGGTCTGGATTTCAATGATATTCTTGGGGCAGGTTTCGACGCAAACCCCGCAGCTGACACATTTATCGGGATTAATAACAGGAAAATTCTCAACCATCTCAATGGCGTCAAACGGACAGGCTTCGGCGCATTCACCAAGACCGATACAGGCATACTGGCAGGCAGCAGGGCCGCCGTATCCCAAATTTGCCGCGGTGCAGGAGGCAAAGCCGATATAGCGATGCTTATGACTGACCCTGCCTTCAATTCTTGAGCAGCGGACAACGGCCATGGTATCTTCCACAGCGGTCATTTTCTTGCTGGTTAAAGAGGCCACCCGTTCGGCAACCGCTTCCTTACCGGGAAAACACAAGTTCGGCGGCACATCGGGGTTGGTTACCACCTCGATGGCATAACCTTCGCAGCCGGGATAGCCACAGCCGCCGCAGTTTGCCAGCGGCAGCGATTCGAGCACTTCTTCTATGACCGGGTTGGTTTCCACGGCAAACTTATGGGCCGCAATGGCCAGACCAACACCAAAGAACAGGCCGATGCAACCGAGTAAACCCAGTCCGCCTATTGCCAGTTTAACTAATTCAAGATCCATTTTTTCTCACTATTGCTGTATCTAACAAAAAGTTTACTACTCTTAACTAACTAATGTTGGGTGTCTTAAAACAATTTTAGTCCGGAAAAACCCAGAAACGCCATGGCAAACTGCCCGGCCACAACAAAGGCGATCGGCAGTCCCTTAAAAGACGGCGGCACTTTGGCAAGTTCTACCCGCTCACTGACCGCACTCATCAGATAAAGGGCGAGCAGGAAGCCGCCGCCGGCGCCGAGGCTGAGCATGAACGTTTCAAAATAGTTGTATTCGTTACTGGCCATCAGTAGCGGCACGGCAATGATGACACAGTTGGCGATAACCAGAACCAGATAGACCCCGAATGATTTAAACAGTATCGGGTTAACCTTTCTGAGCACCGTATCCACCGCCTGAACCGTCAGTGATGTCAGACCGATAAATATGACAATCTGCAGATAATCGAGGCTGAATGGTTTCAAGACATATTGGTACAGCACCCAGCTCATGGAAACGGAAACGACAATGACAATGGTAAACACCACGCCCATACCTTTGGCCGTTTCCTTGCGCTTGGAGGTACCGAAAAAAACGCAGAGACCCAGATATTTGGTGAAGACAAAATTATTGATCAGCAGTGCTGAAATCAAAATCGAAATCAGATAACCGAAATAGGATTTGCTGACCGAAAACGAGCTCTGCTCGACACCGCCTATCCCGGTGGTATTGACGATATGCGTTTTAAAGCTGTTCAAGGTATCGGAAAAGCTCAGTACCGCCTGTTTACCGTCTTCTGAAACAGCAATGGAGGAAATAGACAGACGGATGTCGGGATCAGATTCTTCAAAGACGATATAGTTCCCCGGATCAGTTGCTTCGGTTATATCAACAGGATTGCTGAAGTCGACGATAATTTCGTTGTCGGCACCAAAGTCCGTGCCTGAAACCAGCCCGGCCGCCTGAGCGGTGGAAGCAAAACCAATCAGCCCGAGAAGAACAAAAACAAATGTCAGATAGTTAATGCGGTTCATCTCTTACCCCTTTTTCCGCGCTGTATAATATGCTTCAATCCAGTTGAAAAAGCCCATCATCAGACCGACCACAAAAAAACCGGCACTCGGTAGAATAAAGAACAGCAGTGGTTTAAAGCCAAGTACGTCATAATCTAAGATTGCCCCGGAACCGAGCAGTTCACGAACAAAACCGATAACCACCATGCCAACCATAAAACCAAGGCCCATACCAAACCCATCCCAGAACGATGAGCTGACCGGTTCTTTGCAGGCAAACATCTCAAGGCGCATGGTGATGATTGCAAAGGCGACGATAATTTTGACGAAAATACCCATCTGAGCGTATGCCGCCGGAAAATAGGCGGCCAGACTTAAATCAATTACCGTTACCCAGGTGGCAATAGTCAGAGTGTAGGTCGGAATACGAATACGGGGATGGATAAAATCCTTCAACAGGGAGATGGTAACGCTTGAAAAAACCTGAACAAAAAGTACGGCAATGCCAAGCATCACACCATTCATCACTGTTGTTGAAATACCAACCGCCGGACACATCGAGAGTGCCAGCTTAAAAATCGGATTCTCTTTTAAGATTCCGTTGGCAACAAGCTGAAAATGAGACTTATCGGTAGCCACGCTTAGTTCCTCACATTCTGTTAAAAGGGTACGCCAATATGCTGATCGGCAAGCACAGTATCTAAGATATCCATACGGTAGGCGAATTTCTTGGTCATGCCCTTGACGCCGAAGCTGACCTTTTCCGTGGAAATGGTTGCCCCGGTCAGGGCATAGATATCCTGATCCTTGTACTGCTTCAAAATATCAAGCGCCGCCGCCTCATCGATTCTGCCCTCCAGGGCATCCAGGTATTCACCGGGAATCGGCTTTTTGACGACTTCAATGTGCTTGATCTTGTTAAACGGTTTGTGCTTGAATTGATTCTTGAAATAATCCCGCTCTATTTCGGCTCCGAGGCCGGGATCTTCCTCATGTTCCATAACCTCAAGACCGATTACCGAATAGGCCGGGTCAAGGGCCAGCATAATGGCAATATTGGTTTTGAAACCGGGGAACTTGCCGTGCAGCAGATAAGCTGAGCGCTTACCGTGATCGGTGACGATGATGGTCTGATCGATGAAATCAAGTGCTTTGGCTGCTCCGAGCGCCGTTTGAATGGCGATATCGCGGTCGCCCTGCTCGCGAACCTTATCCTCGCTTAAAACAATCTCGGATTGATCGACAAAGCTGCCGTCAAGGCTGATTCTGACAAAAGAAAAACCGCCCCCTTCCCCGTGTCCGCCGGCCGGAACCAGGTAGCCGATCGACTGTTTTTCTCCTTCTGTGACCACATAGCGGAACACCTCGTATATTCCCATTGATTCAGGAATCGGGTTGTCTTTTGAAAAGCCGAGCAAGGAGTAAACTACCTTCTCTTCACGGGCAAACTCATTGGCCTTTTTGGCTTTACTGGTGAAAATAAAAGTCATACCCATAATCGTACCGGCAATCAGGCACGATATGGTCAGACGTAATACGATGCTGAGGATCATTTTCATTTTTCACCTCCCACCGGCGGGGCAAACCGTTTCGGTTTGAACCAGCCGTCCAGCACCGGGCTGAGCGGGTTCATCAAAAGAATTGCGTAACAGATGCCCTCCGGATAACCGCCCTTTATTCTGATCAGAACGGTCAGAGCGCCGATTCCTGCACCATAGACAAGTTGAGCCGTTCTGGTGCTGGGAGAAGTTACATAATCGGTGGCCATATAAAAGGCGCCAAGCATCGCTCCTCCGGTCAACAACGCCAGCAGCGGGTCACCGGTAAACAGCGTCTCACCGCCAAAAACCCAACTCAGCACTGCCAGGGTTCCCAGCAAGGAAACCGGAATATGCCAGGTAATATAGCGCCGATACATCAGGTACAGACCGCCGAGCAGAATCAGCAGTCCGGAGGTCTCGCCGATACAGCCCGGCCGCCAGCCCAGAAAGAAAGAAGGGTAAATTTCAGCAGAGCTGCCGAAAGCCTCACGAAAAGCGACCATCCCCTGTTCCTTCATGACGGCCAACGGTGTTGCCGTCGACACCGCATCAATGCCGCCGCTCAGATAAGTAAAAATCGCCCCGTCGGTTAACGGCGGCAGCCAGGCCGAGGTCATTGCCACCGGAAAGGTGGCCAGAAGAAAGGCCCGGCCGAGCAGAGCCGGGTTAAAAATATTGTAGCCCAGGCCGCCCAGCAGATGTTTGCCGATATAGATGGCCATGACCGCTCCCAGTATCGGTATCAGAGAGGATACCCCGGGAGGAATGACAAAGGCCATGAGCATGCCGGTCAGCGCTGCGCTGCCGTCTTTTACCGTTACCGGCCGGCCAAGCAGTTTCTGGCTGATCGCCTCGACAGTCATACAGCTGACAACGGAAACAGCGGTAATAAACAGCACCTGAACGCCAAAAACAAACACCGACAACAAGAGCGGCGGCACCAGACAAGCCACCACGGTCCACATGATTTTGTCAACCGACTCGGAGCTGCGTACATGCGGAGATACGGAAACATTCCACATGGAAACAGCGGCCGGCGCCTGGTTCTCAGTTACTTTCGGTTCGATGACGAAACTCCTTACAACCTTGGTTAATCGATTCCCTTCCGGCTCTTACGATCGCTTCGTTTTCATTTTTGCCAGACGGATAAATTGTACGAGCGGACGCTTGGCCGGACAGACATAGGCACAGCTGCCGCATTCAAAACATTCAAAAACGCCGAACTGCTCGGTATCCTCAGGTCTGCCTGCTTCTACATAGATACCGACTTCCTTCGGCTCAAGCCCCATTGGACAGGCTTCAAGACACCAGCCGCAGCGGATGCAGTTTGACAACTCGCTGGTGTCTATTTCTTCCTCAGTCAAAAACAGTATCGATGACGTCGTTTTGGTGATCGGAATATCAAGGGTGGAAACGGCGAATCCCATCATCGGCCCACCGAGGACAATGCGAGCCAGATCAGGTGTGGTTCCCCCACAGAACTCGACAATATTTTTTACTTTGGTACCTATCTTAACGAGCAGATTGGCCGGTCTGTTGATACCACGCCCGGAAACGGTGATGACCTTTTCGATCAGCGGTTTATCAAGAGCAACCGCATCATAGACGGCCTTGGTTGTGGAGACGTTATGAACCACTACGCCAACTGCAGACGGCAGCGCCATGGCCGGGACTTTGCGGCCGGTTATGGCTTGGATCAGCTGTTTTTCAGATCCTTGCGGATATTTTACCTCAAGTGTTTCAACCCGAATCTGAAAGTCACTGTCAGCAGCAGCCTCAATCGCTGCCTTTATGGCGCTGATGGCATCGGGTTTATTGTTCTCGATACCGATTGCACAATTGTTGATCCCGAGGATCTGCAGGAGGATTTTGGCACCTTCGACAATCTCCGCAGCCTTCTCCATCATCATCCGGTGATCAGCGGTAAGGTAAGGCTCACATTCAGCGCCGTTAAGTAGCAGGGTATCCACCGGGTTGTCGACCGGAGGATTGAGCTTTACATGGGTCGGAAAACCGGCTCCACCGATACCGATTATCCCTGCATTGTGAACTTTCTGAAGAAGCTCTTCACCAGAACTCTGTTTCCAGTCTCCTGATACTTCCCAGTTCGCCGACTCGGCCCCGGGATCGGTTTTAATGGTTATTGATGGGGAGCTGACGCGAATGGGATGAGCGGAGCTGGCAACAGCCTTGACCGAACCGGCCGCCGGGGCATGCAACGGTACGCCAAGTCCTCGTTTTACCTCACCGAGCAGATCGCCCTCGCTGACTTTTTCACGCCGTTTAACGGTAGGACTGCAGGGGGCACCGATATGCTGACCGAGGATCAACTCCAGTTCCGCCGGCAGCGGCATCGTTTCCACTGCAAGCTTTTCCGTCAAGCCTTTTGATTCCGGTGGATGAACGCCACCTTTCGGAAATGTTAAATTGGCTGTCATATGACCTGATTTCCCACAATATTATGATTCTTATGAAATTCCTGAATAATGCTTCATAAACTGAATTCGTTCAAAGGCTGACTGATCATCTTCAAAGCGGTAGGCCAGTCGTCCTCTAAAATCTTCTATCGTCTTAAAAGATTTATCATCCATCCATTCTTCCAGACCACCGACGATCTTCTCCACCTGCCCGGTCCCATGCTCATACAGGGTTGATACCACCTGCACCGCTTTGGCACCGGCCAGCAGCATCTTCACCGCCCCTTTTGCATCATGGACGCCGGTTGAGGCGGCAAAATCACTTTCAACTATCCCGGACAGCAGCGCTATCCAGCGAAGCGGCAGGGAGATCTCAGCCGGCTGACTGAAAACTCCGGCCGAGGTCAACTCCATTTTGTCGACATTTATATCTGGTTGATAGTAACGGTTAAAAAGTACAAAACCGCCGACCTTGCCAGTCCAGAAGAGACGTGACACGAGGTTGGCAAGAGAGGACGAATAGCTGCTCATTTTCAAGGCAACCGGGATCGACAACCCTCCGTTCACTTTGTTGAGCACGTCAAAATAAATCTGCTCATAGTCGCCGCATTCTTTTTTCGGGTCGCTGGGCAGAAGCGATATGTTGATCTCCAGCGCGTCGGCACCGGCCTTTTCAAACTTGGAGGCAAAAATTGTCCATTCGTCCGCGGTAACACAGTTAAGACTGGCTATCACCGGAATATCGATCTTTTTCTTAACGTCTCGGATCATATCAAGATAATCGGTGACCGCTGAATCTCTGGTATACTGCCTGACATAATCGTAAGCATCGGGATAGTCGGTCTGATAGTCGTCAAGATTCTGTTTAAGTTCAGATTCAATCTGTTCTTCAAACAGCGATTTCAAAACGACTGCGCCAACACCGGCCTCGGCCAGTTCTAAAATTTTAGCAGCCGAACCGGTCAAGCCGCAACTCCCTGCAACAATGGGATTTTTTAAGGTGAGGCCAAGATAGTTCGTGGTCAGATCTTTCATATATTCCTGTTTGTTCTTATAACGGCTCTACAAGCGCACAACTTGCACAATCGGCAACACGACTTGTGCACTCCCACAAAAAGCAGAAACTTATATCTATAACGAATTATTATAAAAAAAGCAAGTCTGATTTAACACTAGGCGGTCAGTCCGGCAATCAATAAACATGAAAGATTACCGTCTTGTGCGACAATGCATTATTCGGGAACCTGTTATTATCGAATACAATTATTCAGTATAACTGCTGGGTTGTTACAGTTTTTCCATTGCACTCTATCCCGGGACTGATAATATCGAATTTCACCTAGCCTTTTACCCCCAACAATGAAGTTTATGAACATGATTCCAGACCATTACAGAGATCCAGTCTACATCCTCATCGGGGCAATATTTATCAGTTTTTCAAGCGCTTGGGTGGCCTGGTAAAAAAAGAGCGGCACCCCATTGCTCCGAAAACTATCCTCTATTGCGCCTTGTGCGGGCTGTGCTTTGCCGGCGACTTGTACTGCTGGCATATTTCGATTCTCTATGTCGGGCCTGGGCTGGCATCTATTTTAGGAAATTTTCAGGTGTTTGTGCTGACCATCATATCGCTGCTGTTTTTCGGACAACCACTCAGGGTTCTTTTTCTCATTTTGCTGCCGCTCGCGTTCTCAGGTCTGTTCTTAATAATCGGCTTCAATTGGGACGCTTTGCCCGATCAGTATCGAATTGGTGTTTATTTTGGATTGATTACCGCTCTTTTATACGCCGTTTTCATTCTCGCTCTCAGGAAAATTCAGCAGATCAACGACAACATCACCTTTACCTATGCCCTTCTGCTTGTATCTCTTTTCTCATGTATCGTCCTCGGGCCGTTGGTTCTGATCTTAGGAAAGTCATTTACCATCCCCAGTCTCAGTTCACTGACTTCGCTTGTCTGTCTGGCACTGTTCAGCCAGGCAATCGGCTGGGCCTGCATCAGCAAAAGTCTTCCCAGCGTTATTCCCTCGCTGGCCGGCCTCATCCTGCTGCTGCAGCCGGCCCTGGCCTTCTCATGGGATGTACTTCTGTTTGACCGGCCGACGACAACAATGCAATGGCTAGGGGTCGTCATCGTTCTGGCAGCCATTTATCTTGGTATGAATTCGTCGAAAATGTCAGACTGATGTCGAAAATGTCTTCTCATGTGGCAAAAGCGACACAACGGAACTATAGTGGGATGAAAGTGATAAATTTCAGCAAAAAGGTTAATTATGAAAGTAGAGCCTCTTGCAAAACTCATTTCATCAGTAACCAGTCAATTTAAGGAGTTGATCCGCAAACAAAGCGACAACCCCAAACATCAGGTGCATCATAACCTTATCGGGGCCACGAACCATCA
>Ga0056107_100239_pt1 | contig 10640 bp, 6 predicted proteins | sample WorMetcrassitun2_FD_77006 | JGI IMG/M metagenome (GOLD analysis project Ga0056107, IMG submission 77006) | Marine gutless worms symbiont microbial communities from Max Planck institute for Marine Microbiology, Germany - Olavius crassitunicatus.2 ...
ACCGGCCTCTTTTAACAGGGGAATATGCAACTCGGCATTAAACTGACCGAATTTATCACCACCAATATCGTCACCATCTTCGTCCTGAGCGCTGATTTCCCGCCACTTAAATCCACGCATGGAATGAATCCCGCCGAGATAAAACCGCTTATAATCGGGCAGCAAGCCATCTGAATGCGGCTCAACATATCCGCCTTCGGTATGTAAAAAACCAACCAGGCCCAAAAATATCGGAAAATAAACGCCCAACTCACCAGTATATTTAATGAACTTGACATCTCCGCCAATACCGGCATATTCAACACTGATACGATGATCCTGCCCCCGCAAAGTATAAAAAAGCCGGTCCCTGGAATCATAGCGCAGGGTTAAAGCAACGGCACTGGTGACATTTCTACCCTCAAGATCCTGAATGGACTGTGCGGCGTCTTCATCGATATTTTTAATGTCGGCAATATCATAATAATATTTAAAAAACAGCCGCGAATCAAGCCATACCGGATATCCGGCCTTTACACTCCCGCCCTTACTATCTTTATCGAAGTTGTCAAATTCGGTTTCCCAGTTGTACAATTCAATGCCGGCCGACAAGGGAATATCAAATAACCAGGGGTCGGTCAGACTCAATGAATATCGGTTTGTCGTGCTGGTCACGTTGGCCTTTAGCTGAAGATTCAGGCCATATCCCAACAGATTCCGTTCCGTAATAGAGCCGGAAGCAAACACTTTTTCGACACTACTGTATCCCCCGCCCAGGCTGAAGCTCCCCGTCGATTTTTCTTTGACATTAATATCAAGGATCATTTTATCGTCGCCGCTACCCTTACGGGTGTTGACCTGAACATCTTCAAAATATCCCAGTCGGTGAATATTGCGAACGCTGCGCCTTAACTTCTTACCGGAAAACAGCTCTCCTTCCTGGACGTCAAGCGCCCTGCGGAGCACTTTATCCCGGGTACGGGTATTTCCACCGATAAAAATCTTTTCAAAATAGACCTTAACGCCCTTTTGAACATTGATGTTGATATTTACAACCTTGGTTTCTTTATCCTCATCCAGTTCCGGAATTATCTGGGGATAGGCATACCCCTCATCGGCATAAAGATCCGAAAGAAACACAATATCGTTTCGCAGAACCTGACGGTTAAAATACGATTTTTTTCCAATTTTGATGTTGTCCATCAACGCTTCTTTAGGACGGATCAGGTCACCGGTTAAAGAGATAACACCCACTTTAAACCGCGGCCCTTCGTGGACTTTAATTTTAATGTAAATCCAGCTATCCCGGGTCTCAATGGACGGCTCGCCAATTCTGGCTTCGATATATCCGTTGTTCTGGTAAAACGCCGTTAATTTGGAAATATCCTGCTCAAGATCTTCTTTTTTCAAGTCGCCAGAAGAGGTGAGCCACGAGAAGAATCCTTTTTCCGATGTTTTCATTTCGTCTCTCAGGTCCTCATCAGAATAGGCGGCATTTCCAATAAATTCGATGTTTTTTATCCTGACCTTGTCCCCTTCCGCGATGGAAAACGTCAGATCGCCTTGATTATTCTCAAGTGTCTCCACCAGATATTCTATCTGAATATTTTGATAATTTTTCTCTGTATATAGATTTTCAAGTCGATCGATATTCTTTTGAATACCTAAGATATTTAAAACAGATCCGGTTTTTATATCCAGGACGGCCTGGAGATCTTCGTCTTCAAAGGCCCGGTTTCCCTTAAAAATGATTTTCCTGATCGTGGGTTTTTCTGTGACTTGAATGATAATCGTTTTCCCGCCGGGTCCCTCTTCGGCTTCGATCCGAACGTCATCAAAATAACCCATGCCATAAATCCGTTTTAAATCATCGGAGAGACTTTTGGTTAAAAAAACATCCCCCGGAACCGTTTGAATGATTTTTAAAATGGCATCAGACTCGATCCGCTGATTGCCGGCAATACGAACCTCGACCACCTTTTCCTGTTTGAAAATATGAAACGAAAGTTCGCGTGAAAGTTCCGTCATCGTGTTGGGAATTTTTTCAATTCCATTACCGGAAGAAAAATAAGACCGAACCGGCTCGGTTGAGGCCGTATCAATCATTTTTGTATCGATGCTGTATTGCCCGTCGATCCAGGTAAGACTTCCCCATACAACGTAATCGGCGCCCGCCTCTAATCCGACTTGACGGACTGTTTCGGGATCAAGGCCACCGGTCGCATCCGCAATGCCCGATACCGGTGCCATCTTCACAATCTCTGCGCCGTCCGATGATAGTTTTTTTTCAATTGCCTTCCGAATCTCATCATTCAGATAGGCCATCTCGTTGCCGGCATAGATACGAAAAGGAAGCACCGCCACGCGCTCGGGGGTAAACGATTTGGCCGCAACGCCGGTTGAAAGCGTCAATAAACACATTATCAGTATCAGGTATCTTCGCATGATTTTCTCAATCCGTATCCAGAAGGCGCCCATCACTAAGGGTGACACAACGCGACATAAGCGCCGACAATTCCATATTGTGGGTCACCACGATCAAGGTCATTCCAAGCTCTTTATTTAAGGACATCAGTAGTTCGTGAACCTGTGCTGCATTTTTCTCATCCAGATTCCCGGTGGGTTCATCGGCCAAAAGTAACAGCGGCTTTAACACCAGCGCCCGTGCCAGGGCCACCCGCTGCTGCTCCCCGCCTGAAAGCTTGGTCACCGGATGATGGAGACGATCTTTCAAGCCCACCCGGACAAGAATTTGCTCTGCCATCTCCAAAGCGCGAGGCCTGCTTTTTCCCTGAATATACGCCGGCATCATGGCATTTTCCAGGGCATTGAACTCGGCCAGCAGATGATGAAATTGAAAAACAAAGCCGATGGATTCATTTCGAAAGGCCGCCAGCCGTTCTTGTCCCAGAGAAAAAACGTCCTGCCCGTTAAACAACACCTTGCCTTTGTCGGGGGGGGCAAGGGTACCAAAAATATGGAGCAGGGTCGATTTACCAATCCCCGACGGTCCGATAACGGCCACGGTTTCTCCCGCCGCCATTTCGAAATCGACATTTTTCAAAATGTCGATATTCGCCAGACTATTTCGAAAGCTTTTACACAGTCCCTCTGCACGAATAAGCGGGATGGTGCCTGGATTTCCATGCGCGCTATCCATATTTCTATGCACGCTATCCATAACGGATCGCATCCACAGGATCAAGCTTGGCCGCCTGATTCGCCGGATAGAGGGTGGCCAAAAAGCAGATAACAATCGCCGCTGCAGCAATCATCACCACATCCAACATTTCGAGTCGAACCGGCAACGTTGTGATATAGTAAACATCGCCAGGTAATTCAATAAACTTATATTTTTCAAGGAGCCAGCAAAGGGCAAAGCCAAAAACCACACCCAGCAGGGTACCGATTGCGCCAATGACCAGGCCTTTAAAAACAAATATTTTTCGGATGCTTTTGTTCGTGGCCCCCATTGCCTTTAAAATAGCCACATCCCGTGTTTTCTCCATGACCATCATAATTAAGCTGCTGGCAATATTAAAGGCCGCTACCAATACGATCAGGGCCAAAATGATAAACATCACCGTTTTTTCAAGTTTCAGGGCGGAAAACAGATTTTTATTCATCTGCATCCATGTCTGGGTCCAAAAAGGAAATCCGAGCGTGTCGCTTATTTTCGCTGCGACCTCTTTTGCCTGGTAGATATCATTTAAGCGAACGTCAATGCCGCTAACCGCTCCAGGCATTCTCATCATTTTCTGGGCCTGTGAAAGACGTATATACGATAGGCTTCCGTCAAATTCATACATCCCGGATTCAAAAAACCCGGTCACTTTAAACCGCCGCATTCCCGGGACATGGCCGGCCGGAATCAACATGCCGCGTGGCGAAATAATATACACCACGTCTCCGACGATGACACCCAATCGACGCCCCAGCTGTTTTCCCAAAATAATGCCAGGCGGTACAAACCCGGCCCCGTTTTTCTGGGCCGGGGGCTTAAGCGCGCCCAATATCTCCGGGGTAAGCACGCTGATCACACCACCGGCGGTATCGCTATCAACGCCTCGAACCACCGCACCGGAAACACCGGCAGCAGAGCGCAGCATGATCTGGTCATTTACGGTCGGCGTTGCCGCAGCCACACCGGGGATCGCAGCAATGCGGGTACTGATTTTCTGGTAATCAACAATCGGTTCCCCATGACGGCGAACAACAAGATGCGACTCGATGCCGAGAATACGCGTCTTTAAATCGGATTCGAAACCGGCCATAACGGCAATAACGACAATCAATGCCATAACGCCGACGGTAACGCCGGCGATGGAAAGAATCGTAATCAGCGAAATGAAGGATTGTTTTTGTTTGGCCCGTAGATAGCGGGCACCGATGAAATACTCAAAAGCCATGGGAGATATGGTTTCTTTGCAATTAACCGTTATCAGGTCGCATATGCGGAAAAAGAATTACCTCTCGAATCGATGGGGAATCAGTAAACAGCATGACCAACCGGTCAATACCGATCCCTTCTCCGGCTGTTGGCGGCATGCCGTATTCCAGGGCTTCGATATAATCATCATCCATCGGATGCGCTTCCTTATCCCCGGCTTTCCGATCGGCCACTTGTCCAAGAAAGCGGTCCCGTTGGTCTTCGGGATCATTGAGCTCCGAAAAGCCATTGGCAATTTCGTATCCGGCAATGAACAGTTCAAATCGATCCGTTACATCCGGTACATCATCATTTCTGCGGGAAAGCGGGGATACTTCTACCGGATACCCGGTAATAAAGGTAGGCTGGATTAATTTTGGCTCCACCAACGCATCAAACAGCTTGGTAATAACCTTTCCCAACCGTTCGGTTTTCGTCATATGAACGCCTTTTTCCTCGGCCAGCTTGAGCAATGCCTCTTTATCATTTAACAAAGACGAATCCACGCCGCCAACAGACTCCAGAGACTCAGCAAGGGTCATCCGTCGCCAGGGAGAAGATAAATTGATGGTTTGCCCCTGGTAGGAAAGTTCCAGGGAATCGCCAACTGCCTTGGCCACGACCCCAAACAATTCTTCGGTCAAATCCATCAAATCTATATATGTAGCATACGCCTGGTAAAATTCCAGCATGGTAAATTCTGGATTATGGCGCGTGGAGATCCCTTCGTTTCTGAAATTACGATTGATCTCAAATACGCGTTCAAAGCCCCCTACCACCAATCGTTTCAAATACAATTCCGGTGCGATTCGCAGAAACAGATCAATGCCGAGTGCCTGATGATGGGTGACAAAGGGTGTGGCCTCGGCCCCACCCGGAACCGGCTGCATCATGGGCGTTTCCGCTTCAAGATATTCACGTTTGAGTAAAAACTGGCGAATACTCTGCACAATTTTGTCGCGCTTAATAAAAATGTCCCGGGCCTTGGCGTTCATGATCAAATCAAGGTAGCGGCGACGATATCGTTTTTCCGGGTCCTTGATGCCATGAAACTTTTCGGGCAATGGGCGGACGGTTTTACAGACCAGTTGAAGATGCTTGGCCAAAACAGTCCATTCACCGGTCCGGGTCTGAAACAGCGTTCCCGTCAGGCCGATAAAATCACCCACGTCGAATTCGCAAAACAGTGAATATCCGTCCTCTCCCACCTGATCTTTGCGGATGTAGGCCTGGAGTTGACCGGTACGATCCCTAAATCGGATAAAGGCAGATTTACCGAATCGATTAATGGCCATGATTCTACCGGACAATGAATACGCTTCTTCACTTTCGGCTAAAGTATCAGAATCATCGGCAATAATTATGTTAACCTGTCGAACCGTGTGGGTGATCGGTATCTGATTCGGATACGGATTGATCTGCTGTACCCTTAGCGTTGTCACCTTCTCGCGGCGTATATCTATTTCGTTACTTGGTTTTTCCACCATATTAAATTGTTTAATTCCTCCGTAAACACCATCAAGTCACAGCAATATTATGAAAAGATATTTTCCAGCTTACTGTAATTATTATTAAATACAATTCTCAGCTGCCAAAACCGGCCTGTTTTTCCCAAATTATCTTTTTCATTCATGGGTGTCAAGTTGTAAGATTTGGATCACCACCTGGTGAAACTTATCCGGGAATTGCCATGTGGCCACGTCAGATACCAGCGCTGACAGGTTCTGCGATATCGCCCTTTTATCCTTGACTAAATGGAGGACATAATATAGCTATATCATAGCTTTAAATATTGGTTTGCATGGCAGACTCGAATCTGTTATCAGCATTTCCCTAAAGACACTAACTTGCCTGGACCAAATAACCGTTATTAATCGTTTTATATTTTCCAACAAAAGGAGTCAGAATGGATTTCTCATTACCCAAAGACATGGAAATGCTCAAAAAAGAAGTGCGACGATTTGCCGACAAAAAGATTGCGCCCAATGCCGATCAATGGGATGCCGATCACTATTTCCCCTATAAAGAGGTAATCAAACCGATGGGTGAGCTCGGTTTTTTCGGTACTGTGATTCCCGAGGAATACGATGGGGATGATATGGGATGGCTGGCGGCAATGATCGTTACTGAAGAAATCGCCCGGGCTTCCAGTTCCTTGCGGGTAATGATCAACATGCAAACCCTTGGGTGTGCGTATACCATCTGTCGTTATGGTGACGAGGCGCTTAAGAAAAAATATGTCCCCAAATTGGTCAACGCCGACTACGTAGGCGGATTTGGTATCACCGAACCGGATGCCGGCTCCGATGTCATGGCATTGGATTCCGTAGCAGAAGACAAAGGCGACCACTGGTTACTCAACGGCTCAAAGACATGGATCACCAATGCACCCTATGCCGATGTCCTGATTTACTACGCTTACACGGACAAAGACAGGGGTTCCAAGGGGTTGTCTGCTTTTGTGTTGGAAGTTAAAAATTTTAATGGGATAAAAACATCTTCTCTGGATAAATTGGGATCTCACTCTTCACCTACCGGCGAAGTGTTTCTGACCAATACCCGAGTCCCCAAAGAAAACATCATCGGAAAACCCGGTGATGGAACCGGAATCGTTTTTGGTTCACTGAATCAGACCCGCCTATCGGCCGCAGCCGGGGCCGTTGGTGTTGGACAGGCCTGCCTGGACGAAGTCGTAAAATACTGTAATCAACGCAAGCAATTCGGCAAGGCCATCGGCCAGTTCCAGATGAACCAGGATCTTATTGCACAAATGGCCACTGAAATCGAAGCCGCACGCCTGTTGGTTTATAAAGCGGCCTGGGCCAAGGATCAGGGCCGGATAAACAATGGCCTGGATGTTGCCATGGCCAAATACTTTGCCGGTGAAACAGTTACCAAATGCGCCAATTATGCCATGCGTATTTTAGGTGCATATGGATACTCCACCGAGTATCCGATTGCCCGAATATATCGGGATACACCGACTTATTATATCGTCGAAGGATCAACCAATATTTGTAAATGGATTATCGCCCTGGACCAATTGGGCTACCGTAAGGGAAATCGTTAGGACTTTTCGAAAAACCATATAGAAAGAGAGGCTCTTACCGTGGATATCGTTGTATTAGTCAAACAGGTACCGGATACCGAATCCATTATCCAGATTGGAGAAGACGGTGTCTCCATTAATACCGACGACATTAAATGGGTAATGAACCCGTACGATGAACTCGCTGTGGAGGCAGCGCTTCAAATCAAAGAATCCCAGGGGGGTACAATCACCATCCTGTCAATGGGACCGGATAAAACGGTGGAGACTATTCGAACAGCTCTGGCGATGGGTGCCGATAAGGGGATCCATATATCCGATCCTTCGGCCGAAGGAAGTGACGCCCTTTCACGGGCCAAGCTACTGTCCGAAGCGATTAAGACAATTTCGTTTGACCTGGTTATTGCCGGGATGCGGGCAGTTGATGAAGATAATTACTTAGTCGGGTCAGCCGTGGCCGAATACCTGGATATCCCTCAAATATCCCAGGTAACCAAAGTTGTTGTACAAGACCAAACGGTCACTTGCCATCGCATTATTGAAGGGGCCACCCTGGTGACAAAAACGCCGCTACCGGTGCTTTTCACCACCCAGCGGGGATTAAATGAGCCCCGTTATGCCTCCCTTCCCGGTATTATGAAAGCCAAGAAAAAACCGATTGATACGCTTAGCCTTTCCGATTTGGGAATTTCTCCAGAGACGGTTGGCATGGCCGGTCGGAAAATCAATATATCCGCCTTAAATTTTCCGCCGGATAGGGAACCGGTTAAAATGATCGATGGTGAAAATGCGAGCGAGATAGCGTCAAAGCTGGTCAAGATTTTACACGAAGAGGTCAAAGTAATTTAAACCGGAGCTTAGGGCTCGCGAAAAAATAAATTAACATTTTACACGTCGATCCATCTCGTCTGGCGGCGTTACAAAAGCACGGAATATCCTGATATTCCTTAACTTTTGTGCCTTGCCTGCCGAGCGCCTCAACGCGTAAAAAAGTTAATTTATTTTTTCGCGAACCCTTAGCGATTCGTTTCGAGGTTATGTGCCAATATATGAATTGGGTGATAACTTCTGTCGTTTGAAGATAAAAAGGAGTTGAAGATGACACAGGGCGTGTTTGTTATTTGTGAACAACGAGATGGCGCTTTTCGAAAGATATCCTTTGAAGCGGTCAGTGAGGGAAAACGTCTGGCCGACGAATTAAAAACCGATTTAACCGCCCTGGTTATTGGTGGGGATATTGCCGAAATAGCGACGGACCTTGAAAAATACGGGCCGGATAAAATATTGACGGCCAGTGACCCCATATTGGCGGACTATCGAACGGAGCCGTATACAACGATTTGCGCACAGGCAATTAAAGCCCGAAACCCGGGGGTTGTTCTAATCGGTGCATCTGCCCAGGGAAAGGATCTGTCGGCCCGCCTTGCGGCCAGACTTGATGCCGGGCTTGCCATGGATTGCATATCCATCCGCAACAAAGATGGCCAATTAACCTATACCCGGCCGATGTCCGGCGGAAAAATCCTGGCCGATATCACCATTGCCGGAACCCCTCAAATGGTGGCCCTCCGATCAAATGTGATGACCATTACCGAATCTCCACGGGATGGTGTCATTGAACCGGTCGACGTCCAAACCGACGAGCCCAAGACCCAGGTAATCGATAAAAAAGTGGAATCCGGTGATAAAGTAGAATTGACCGAAGCGGATATTGTTATCTCCGGCGGACGTGGGACCGGCGGGGACTATACGGCCATTGAAGAGCTGGCAAGCCTGTTAAAGGGTGCGGTCGGCGCCTCGCGGTCAGCAGTGGATGAAGGCTGGCGCCCCCATTCTGATCAAGTGGGCCAAACGGGAAAAGTGGTATCCTCAAATCTGTATGTGGCCTGTGGCATTTCCGGCGCCATTCAACATCTGGCCGGTATGTCAACGTCTAAAACGATCGTCGCCATTAACAAGGATCCCGAAGCACCTATTTTCTCCAAAGCCGATTTCGGTATCGTGGGGGACATTTTTGAAGTCGTTCCTGAAATAAGCAACGAAATTAAAAAAGTGAGAGCATAAGACCGATGACCGACGAAAGAGAGGCGCTGCCGTTTGACATTCTTTTTGTCGGTGGAGGGCCTGCCAATCTGGCCAGTGCCATCCATTTGATGAACCTGGCCACTGAAAAGGGAATTGAGATAGAAGTGGGGCTGATTGAAAAAGGCGATGAAATCGGCTCACATTCATTAAGTGGTGCGATCCTTGATCCCATTGCGTTGAAAGAACTGATCCCCGATTATCTATCCTCTAGTGCGCCGCACGGGGGATGCCCCATCGAAGAATTACAATGCAGGGATGAGTTTCATTTTTTAACCCAAGGCCGACATTTCAAACTCCCTGCAGCCCCTCAATACATGCATAACGATGGATGCTGCGTGGTCAGCCTGTCAAAGGTAACCCGCTGGTTGGCCGGGATCGCCGAATCCCTGGGTGTAAATATCTTTCCCGGATTTACCGGCACCGATGTGATTTATCATCCGGATACTCAACGGATATCAGGCGTTGGTACCGGCGACAAGGGGATTGACAATGCGGGGAACAAAAAATCGAACTTCGAACCGGGGATTGACCTTACTGCCAAGGTGACCGTATTCGGAGAGGGTTCCAAAGGAAGCCTTATCCGGGAAATAGACCGGAAATTGCACATCTTCCCGGCCAAGATGCCCCCTGTTTTTGAAACTGCCGTTAAAGAAGTAATCGAACTCCCGACAGCCCCCCAATTTCCCTCACCCGGTTCATCGGTGATGCACACGTTTGGATACCCCCTGGGATTTCATACCAAAGGGGGCGGATTTGTCTACCAGATGTCGAAAAACAGATTATCCCTGGGGTTGGTGGTGGGACTCGATTATGACGACCCACGGCTGGAACCGTACCAGGCGTTTATTCAATTTAAACAACACCCGCTCATCGCCGAAATCATCGCCGGGGGGAAAGTGCTTCAACAAGGAGCCAAGACCCTTCCTGCCGGTGGATATTATACCATGCCGGCCCTTGCCGTGGATGGGGCTCTTTTTGTTGGCGATAGTGCTTCCATGTTGAACTCCCAACGACTCAAGGGGATTCACACCGCCATGAAATCGGGAATGCTTGCCGCGGAAACGATTATCGAAGCCCTTTCAAAAGACGATTATACCT
>Ga0056107_100241_pt1 | contig 10622 bp, 11 predicted proteins | sample WorMetcrassitun2_FD_77006 | JGI IMG/M metagenome (GOLD analysis project Ga0056107, IMG submission 77006) | Marine gutless worms symbiont microbial communities from Max Planck institute for Marine Microbiology, Germany - Olavius crassitunicatus.2 ...
CGTATTATATTGTTAAGTCAACGGCATTGCTGTTACACTGGTAATTTCCTAGGAGATCTATCCAGTTTTAATAATTCCGCTGATTAATGAAAGTTTTTTAATAGGTAGTTCCTTTACCTAATAATATTTTTGACGAGAATTGGATATCTATGGAAGCTGTTTGGGAACAGGTAAAGGCAAAGTTAAAGAAGCGTTTGGCGTCACAGGCTTACCATCTGTGGATTGATCCGGTCCGGTTTGATCGGGTTGATAACGGGCGGATGGTGTTGAGTTGTGTGAATTCATTTTCCAAGAAGCGGATCAAGGAAAATTATCATGACTTGATCACTGCTGAAATGAATCAATTCACTGACGGGCCTTGTGAATTTTCGGTTGAAGTAAAAACCTCATTGAGTCGAAGGCAGACGCCGGCGACCCATCAGGCAAAAAGGCCGACTCAGCTCGGTCTGCCCAATATGAATGTGCGTGTTCATAGCGGTCGATATCTACGACGGGATTTTACTTTCGATCAGTTTGTTGTCGGGGGAAACAGCGATTTTGCATTTTCGGCCTCTCTTTCTTTTGCATCGTGCAAAAATAAACAACAAAGCGCCTTATTGCTGATGTCAAAAACCGGCATGGGAAAAAGCCATCTTTCCCAGGCCATTGGGCACCACGTGCTTTCTGAATTTCCAAATGACCGGGTGTATTACATTACCGCTGAAGACTTTACCAACGAATTGGTCAGTGCGTTCAGGCATGGTTCAGTGGATCGCTTTAAAAGTAAGTATCGAAATGGGTGTGATGTCTTGATTCTAGAGGATATTCACTATTTAAGCGGTCGGAACCGGACTCAAATAGAACTGGCCCATATGATAGATACCATGTATGAGTCCGGAAAAACGGTCATTTTTTCGAGTTGCTACCTTCCGAGAGACATCCCCAAATTAAACGCCGAATTGCGTTCAAGATTACAAAGTGGTCTGATATCCGATATTGAGCCACCCGATTTTAACACCCGTGTACGGATCTTGAAAAAGAAAGCGGTATCTCGCAGGGCAGGGGTTCCCATGGAAGTCTTACGATATCTGGCCACGGAACTGACCGAAGACGTCCGGCAGCTGGAAAGCGGATTGACGGGGGTGGTCACGCGTTCTTCGCTCATGAGCGAACCGGTTAATATGGCGCTGGCTGAGAATGTGGTCAAAATCATCGGTCACCGGCGGAAAAAAATTACCGTTGACGTGATCAAAAAACTGGTGGCGAAAGAGTATAATCTAACCATTGATGAATTGGTTTCAAAATCTCGCAAGCAGCGCATTGTTAAACCCCGTCAGGTTGCCATGTATCTTTCACGGGTCCACACCGATTCGCCCTTGCAGACCATCGGCCATCGATTTAATCGTTACCACGCAACCGTCATACATGCCGTGGGAGCAGTGGAAAGTGCCATGAAAAAAGAGCCCACTGTGAAACAGCAGGTGAAAATATTAAATCAAAGAATTGAATCGGGAAAAGTGTAAACGATATAACCGGTCAAGAACAAAAAAACCATCGGAGCGAATTGCTCGATGGCTTTTTTTATGGGTACAGCCGCTTATAAATCGAAAAGGAAATGGCTTGTTAATACAAATAAGTTTAACGCGTCAACAAGCGTTGTGTTAAAGGCGGTCCAGATCCTCGTGGGCTTTCTCTTCATCAACAAAGTAAAACAGTAGCGCGCCAAGAATAAACAAAATTAATATCGATCCGATGGAAAAACGTGACGCCAGCCGGCCGACTTCGACTACTTGTTCGGGCGTTGGGGTGTCGGGCATTAGCAGGCGTCGGGCGATTAGGCCCACAACCCCCATCAAGGCCGGGCCAAGAATGGCCGCGAATTTTCCGAGCATGTTGTAAAACCCATAGAATTCAGCCTCTCGTCCGGAAGGGATCAGGCCCGCGTAATACGAGCGGCTAAGGGCCTGGATACCGCCTTGCACCAGTCCGATGACCACGGCCAAGATGTAAAAATCGATTTTTTGGGACATGAATGTGCTGTAGATTGTCACGAGTATATAAACACCAATGCCAAGGAAAATCGATTTCCTGGCGCCCCATTTCTCACCGAGTTTTCCAAAGACAAGCGCCGCCGGAAAACCGACAAACTGAACAATTAATAAGGCCAGGATCAAGTCGTTGGTCGCAAAGCCGAGGGACATACCGTAATCCACTGCCATTCGGATGATGGTATCGACGCCGTCAATATAGAGCCAGTAGGCGAGCAGGAACAAAAACACCATCTTGAGACGACGAATTTCTTTTAAAGTTGTCAGTACCTGTTTAAATCCGATTTTCACCGTTTGAAGCAGAGGGACAGCCGGCTGAATCGTTTTGCCTTTAGGCACCCAAATGATGGTAATGATCGTGAATCCACCCCACCATAAGGCGACTGATAAAAAAGACCAGCGAATCGCCATAGCTGCGTCTGCCAGGCCAAACCAGGATGGGTGGAGCATCATGAGCACGTTAATAAGAAACAACAGACCCCCACCCAGGTACCCCATGGAAAATCCGAGGCTTGACACATAGTGAATCCGATCTTTTCCCGTAACGGAAGGGAGCAGCGCATCGTAGAAGATGTTGGCGCCGGAAAACCCAATGGTACCCATGCAAAAACAAAATACTGCCAGCATCCATTGGCCTTTCCCCACCAGAAATAAGGATGCCGTCATCAAGGTCCCCAGGTAGGCGAAAAAAATCAAGAATTTTTTTCGGGCATCACTTTTATCGGCCACCGCACCTAAGATTGGGGCTATCAAAGCAACGACCAGGCTTCCCAGGGCATTTGCCAGCCCCAACCGGGCCGTACTTAAGTTGACATTAGCCCCATAACTCCAAAACTCCTTGAAGAAGATAGGGAAAAATCCGGACATCACCGTGACGGCAAAAGCGGAGTTTGCCCAGTCGTATAATGCCCATCCCCAGATCGCTTTTTTTTTCGGACTCATTGCCATGATATCATCCAATTCATTTATGTTGCATGTCAATTATTCACTGGTTATTTGTTCTTTATTCATCAGGCACCAGTGTCACAAGAGTCGCCCCCCATCCCCCGGCTTCCGGCGGAGCATCTTTAAAACTAATCACCTGCCCGTGGTGCGATAGGATCCGCCGTACCCGCTGTTTCATGATACCGGCCCCCTTTCCATGAATGATCCGAACAAAATATATTCCCTTTTCAATGCAGGCGGATAGATAATCATCAATCAGGTCCGGGACCTCTTTAGGATTGAAAGTGTGCAGATCAAGGATATCCGTGATCTCCATGGGCACCGGTTCCATATTAATTTGCTACCACCCAGATCAGGGTGATCAATCCTGCCAGGATAAACCCGCTTTCAACAAAAAATTCCAGGCGAATGCCGGGTAACATATGGCCCTCCTGGTGGAAAGCGATGACTAAAAATAAAAAAATCGGACTGACCGTAAGGGCCACGGCCAGGCTGGTGACAAGGGAGATCGCGGCAGAAAATATGAGTATCAGCGGTAAAATGATCAGGATCAATTTTAAAAATCGTGTGGTGGCTTGTTCGCCAAAAAGTAGTGGAATTGTTTCCCGGCCCACAATCCGATCGCCCTGCGTGTCGAGAATATCAAAAAAAGCCGTCCGGACAAAGACGAGCGCGGTGGACCAGAAGAAAACCACAATGGTTGCCAGGCTGATTCCGTTGCCACGAACCAGGGCCGGGAACACGGCCGTCGCGACCCCCCAGGCGATGGCAATAAGTATGGTTTTGGAGCCGGGAATATCCCGAATGCTTCGGTACCGGCCGCCCGAGATCTTGCGCGGCAATAACGGAAGCTTATACGCAAGCCCCAGCAAACTCATGGCAAGCAGGACTAAAAATGGCAAAACCCCCATGGTGGCAGCGGTGATCAGGCCATAACTTCCTGCCGCCATCGCCAGGGACATTAGGGGAAATTTGTATTTTCTATAAAAATGGGCCCGACCCGGATCATTAAATCGATCCGCTTTACCACCGATCAAGTTGTTTAGAATATGCATGGAAAAGACATAGAGCATGGCCACCAGTACGGTGGAGAAATGATCGCTTAGGTTTTGTAATTCCGCACAGGCAAAACAGAGGCTTCCGGCTCCCAGCGCGACATAAATATTGGTTAAAAGTAGCGCCCGGCGTATAGTGAAATAAGCCCGGTGTAAGGCGCGTCCCTTGGTGATCGATACCTTTTCCAGGGTCCGGAAAACACGCTTGAGTACCCAATTGGGTGTAGAGGCACCGGCGGTGATACTGGCCCGGTGAAAGGTTTCAAAATTGGTGAGATCCAAATCCGCTTCCGATTCAATCTGGAAGGCCGGTTTTCCGGATTCTCTGGCGATTTCGACTAACCGGCGGGTATTCCCGCTTTCACTGCCCCCCACGACCACAATGGCATCCGATGTTTGGGCCAGGCGCTGTACTTCGGTTTGACGCAGTGAGGTTGAATGGCAGATGGTATTAAATACCTTGTAATGGCCGTGGTGTGTGTCGGCCCACTGCGTGATTTCTCCGTATAATCGCTGATTTTGTGTTGTCTGGGCGACGATGATTGCTTTATCAAAGGCCGGGAGTGCTTTTAATTCCTTAATGTTGGCAACAACGAAACCATGCTCGCCGGCATACCCCTGCAATCCGACCACTTCCGGATGGTCCTTGTTTCCGATGATGATGGTTGTATAACCCTTGCGGGTATGTTTTTTAATAATCACCTGGACGCGTATGACCCGGGGGCAGGTCGCATCTAATACCGTAAATCCTGCCTGGGCGAGTTTTTCTTTTGTCTCCGGGGGAACGCCGTGTGCCCGGATCAAAATGGTACCCTCGCCATGGTCAGGGACTTCGGTAAGGGTCTCAATCCCTTTTTCAGATAGTAATTCAAGTACCTGGGGATTATGAATCAAGGGGCCGAAGGTATAAATCGGGTCTCCATACTTACCGGGCGTGTCAAGCACCATTTCGACGGCTCTGCGTACGCCCATGCAAAAACCAGCGGTTCGGGCAACAGTGATTTTCATTGAGAGATGGTTTGAATCCTATAAAGTTACGGGTAGACGGTGTTTAGGGTGCTGTTAGAGAAAAATACTTTTTTTGGAAACCCTATGGCACGAACCCTTAGTTGGATCTTAATAATACTTTGTGATCCACCAACGCGAGCATGTGAACATGGGCTTTGATAAATTTTTGTTCACCGAAAATATTGGTCAGGCGCAACCCATCCCCTTCGGGCTCCACTTTGTCGACGGCCTCCATAAACAGGGTCTCTTTTTCGCCATCAAGGGTGTAGGCGTTGGCTTCACACATGGTTTATTCTCCTAAAAAAGGGTTTATTTCTTCGGCGATCATTGTTTCCACCAGCATCGGTAACGGAAGCGCGGCAACGCCGGAAATGACGATATTTTCCTGGGTCAGGGGGATGAGAAATTTCCGCGCCGGGCTGGCCGAAATCGCCTCTGCCATGGCGGGTGTTACTTCGCCCATCATGGCATGGGCCATAACGATGCCGATGGGACCCACGATGATATCCGCTTTTTTCACGGTTTGGGCAATTGCATTTTCTCCCGAGGCGCCACGATTTGCACCCGCTTTTAGCATCTGGGTGGTGGCGATGGCATTGGTTCCAAGGGCCATTATTTCGATGGTCTCTTTAAAGGCGTTTCTCAGCTGTTTGATCATGTGGCTGCCGATTCCGCCGCCCTGGCCGTCAATGACACAGATTTTTTTCAATAGGGTTTCCATTATTCAGGTGGTTGGCGATTATTGTCACCCCATATGACAAAATGTCAAACTGGGTTTATAAATTACGGATTTTGCGCCGGCTCCTGCGGGCTTTTTTCGATAATCGCCGGCGCGGTCCTTTTTTTGGGTCGTGGGCACCCATGTCCCGGGACCATCATCTTCATCCCCTTTTAACTCAATATACTCGGTCATTTCCAGCTTTTCCTCAAATGCCGGAGAGTCGATTATCGCCGCCATTTGTGATGAGGCCACGCGCTGGATTTCCCGATCCGATGTGACCACGATGCCGCGTTCTTTTTCCGTGGCCGCCATCCGCATGATCACTGCATCGGCTGTTTCCCCCTGGCGGGAAAAAACAACCGCGATACCCTTGATTTGCTCTTTTCGACAACCGCCAATGGGTGGGGAGCCATGGCCGTCAAAGACAACGGTAATCTTATGGCCTTTCAAACGCTTATACGCCACAAGACGGTCTATAAGCGCCTCTCTCCCGGATTGAAGATCTTGATAATCCAGGGCCGCAAGGGAAGGTGACTGGCGGATTAAATTATAGCCGTCGATAATGATATGAGTTGCCATCGGCCTATTGTCTGAGTTTCTCGATGAGTCGATCGAGATCATCGTCGCTGTAAAATTCGATTTTGACGGTCCCTTTTTTACCACGGCGATCAATATTCACTCGGGTGCCCAGATCACGTGAAAGGCCTTCGGCCAATCCGGTAAAATAAATGCTGTCCGGATCCGAAACCGGCCGTTTGGGCGAAGGTTTTTGTTTTTTCAGGCGATTGACCAGCTGTTCGGTATTGCGAACGGAAAGCCTTTTTTTGATGACTTCTTGCCAGGCTTTTTCTCTGAGGAGTGGATTTTCAAGCGCCAACAGCGCCCTGGCATGTCCCATGCGCAAGCGGCCATCGGCCAGGCTGGCTTTGATTTCACCGGATAATTGCCGGAGCCTTAAAAAATTGGCCACGGCCGAACGGCTTTTTCCGACCCGGTCAGCAGTTTGATCCTGGGTGAGGTCAAATTCGGTCATCAGTTGATAGTAAGCATCCGCTTCTTCCAGGGGATTTAAATCCTCGCGCTGGATGTTCTCCACGATCGCCACTTCGAGCATCTGGGCATCGGAAACTTCTTTTACCAGGACCGGCACCTGCGTCAGGCCGGCGATTTTTGCTGCCCTCAGGCGTCTTTCGCCGGCGATCAGCTCATAATCGATGGCGTCTGGACGCACCAATAGCGGTTGAAGAATCCCCTGTTCCTCGATGGACCGAGCCAAATCGGACAGCTCATTGTCATTAAAGTGTTTTCGGGGTTGGTAGCGGTTCGGATGAATCTGGTTAATACCGCATAAAAAGAAATCCGGGCCTTTCGCATCATCTTCTCTAAATCCGGGAATAAGGGCATCGATTCCTTTTCCCAGGGCCAACTTTTTCCGTTTCTTTGATGGCGCCGTATGCGTACTTTGTGGTTTTTTAGTTCCCATGGGTTATGTATAATCACCTGTTTTTGTATTTTATGGGGTGCGTTCGGCGCGTTTGGATACAGGGGCGCGCCCATTTAAAATCTCTTTGGCCAGCTGAATATAACTACGCGCACCGGGGGACATGGCATCGTATAACACGATCGGCTTGCCAAAGCTTGGCGCCTCCCCCAGCCGGACATTCCGGGGTATCCGGGTTTGGTAGACTAATTTTGGGAAATACCGGCTGGCTTCTTCAGCCACCTGCTGGGACAAATTGGTCCGTTTATCAAACATGGTTAGCAAGATACCGGCAATCGACAGACGGGGGTTTATTCCCTTCCGGATGCGCTTATAAGTATCAAGCAGCTGCCCCAAACCCTCCAGGGCATAAAATTCACATTGCAGTGGAATTAACATGCAATCAGCGGCTGCCAGGGCATTTACCGTCAACAAACTCAAGGAGGGCGGACAATCAATGATAATATAATCAAAGGCCGATTCGATTTTGGCCAGCAGGGTTTTTAACGCCACATTTCGTTCAGCCCGGCTCATCATTTCTACTTCGAAACCGATCAGCTCCACCCGGGCCGGAAGTACCTTCAACGCGTCTATCGACGTATCCAGCAACAGATTTTTAACCGGGGCTTTACCGATCATGCCGTGGTATAATGTCTCTTCCAATCGGTTCTTATCAACCCCCATACCGGTGGTGGCATTTCCCTGGGGATCACAGTCCACCAGCAATGTTTTTTTTTCGGCCACAGCCAGTGAAGCCGACAGGTTGATGGCCGTCGTGGTTTTTCCCACGCCGCCTTTTTGGTTGGTAATGCATATTTTTTGTGTCATGGGTTTACCCTAACATAAGTCACATAAATTGAAAAGATGGATTGGATGTGACATGATAGGCCAAATCACACTTACAATTTACCACCATTTTTCAGCGTACAAGTGGTGCGCTTGAAAAGCGGCAAGCCGGGAAAAATATAAATCATCATGAATAAATACCGAACCGCCACAACCATTTTTGCCATTATATTATGCGTCCAGATGACCATCGGGTCCATTCCGGGATGGGGCATGACGATCTTGGATGAAGAAAAACTTTCAGAAAAATTCATGCGTGAAGCGACCAAATACTTTACGTTTATTGATGATCCCGTCATCAATCGCTATATCACGGCGATCGGAAATCGAATTGTCAAGGTTTTACCGCGGCACCCGTATCAATTTCGATTTTATGTTATTAAAGAAGATTCTTATAATGCATTTGCCGGTCCGGGCGGCGTGATCTTTGTTAATAGCGGGCTTTTGGCTGCCATGGAAAACCCCGGTGAATTGGCAGGCATCATAGGGCATGAGATTATCCATGTCTACAGTCGACATATTTCCGACCGGATTGATCGATCCAAACAGATCGGTATCGTCACGCTGGCCGGGTTGGTGGCCGCCATCGCGCTGGGTGCTGCAGGCGTTGGGGCTGCGGCTAATGCGATGGCTATCGGGTCTGTTGCGGCAGGGCAATCTCTGGCACTTTCCTATAGCCGGGAGGATGAGCTGCAGGCGGACCAGCTTGGTTTGAAAATCTTGGTCAAGGCTGGATACCATCCCGCCGGCCTGGTCTCTATCTTGAATAAAATACGGAAAAAACAGTGGGTTGATACGAATCAGGTCCCGACTTACTTGAGGACGCATCCCGCAGCAGAGGATCGTGTCGCCTACATCAATGCATGGATTGACCGCCAAAAGAATCTGCCTGTGTCTCTTTCTTCTGAAAATCACATGGCGTTTGACTGGATCAGTGCCCGGGTGTCGGCACTGTACGGCGATAAAAATGTGGTGCTGACTCAATATGCCGATGCGATTAAGAAGGCCCCGAATGATCCATTGGTAAATTATGGATATGGGCTGGTATTGGCCCGGATCGGTCATTATCAGGAATCGGCCCGTTATTTAAGAAAAGCATTAAGTCAGCGTGCCTTTGATGCTGATTTACTTATAGATTTGGGGCGGGTATATTTTTTAGATGGCCGCTTTAATGCGGCATCGGATACATTGGAAGGCGCCCTGGGAATCGATTCTGATAAGATAGACGGGCGGTATTATATGGGGCGTACCCGGCTGGCTTTAAAGAAAATTCCCGAAGCGGTGGCTATCTTTAAGGCGCTATTGAAAACGGACCCCACCCATCGGGATCTTATCTATTTTGCCAGTCAGGCGTATGGGCAACAAGGGAATATGAAAGAGGCTTACTACTATCTGGGTCAGCACTATTATCGACAAGGTCGCGCCAAGCAGGCTATTGTTCAACTGGAAAAGGCCGTGGAATTGACGGATGATGCTGAGCGTAAAGAAAAAATCCAGGCAATGTTGAAAGAGCTTCGAAGGGAAGTCGCCCGGCGGCGCTCATCCAGCGACCAATAGAGTGCTAAATTAATACATTATAAATATGTTATCAACTATATGTATAAATAGTAGATAACGTGCGCTATGCTTTGTCAAAGTGGGAGAATTGCATGGCAAATGTTCCCCGGCCCTGGGTGGCCGAGCGAAGGGCCGTGGCGTAACCAAACATGCGGGCCAGGGGCACGACGGCAGAAATAACCTGAACCTGCTGTCGATTTTCAATGGCACCTATTTTGCCTCCCCGCTGATTCAGGTCACCAATGACATCGCCGGTAAAGGATTCAGGGACAAGGACTTCCACCGTCATAATTGGATCGAGAAGAAAGGCGTTTCCCTTTGTCATGGCGTCCTTACATGCCATAGAGGCGGCAACTTTAAACGCCAGCGGTGTCCCGATCCCTTCCTTAAAATTACCACCACTTAACACCGTTTTTACATCAACCACCGGGTAACCCATCAGCACACCGCTTTCCATTGATTCATTGATCCCTTGCTCGATTTCCGAAATGAATACGGCGGGGATGCTTTCGTCGGTAACCGTTGTTTCAAAACAATTGCCTGTTCCCCTTGGCAAGGGCGAAAGCGTCAGCGTCACGTCTCCGAAATGGCGCTGGCCTGCGACCTCTTTATCGAAAATCGAACGGGCTTTTGCGGTTTGACCGATGGTTTCACGGTAAACGACCTGGGGTTTACCCACATTTGCAAAAGTGTTAAATTCACGTTGCATGCGACTGATGATGATCTCCAGATGCAGCTCTCCCATACCCGAAAGAATCATCTGGCCGGTATCTTCATCTTGTTTAACCCGAAGGGTGGGGTCCTCACTCATGAATTTTTCCAAGACCCCTTCGATTTTTTCCTGATCGGCATGGGTTTTGGGTTCAATGGCCACGGAAATAACCGGTTCATATAAATCGATAGATTCCAGAAGTACCGGGTGGTCGACCGCGCACAGGCTATCGCCGGTAGATGTGTCTTTGAGTCCGACCACGCCCACAATA
>Ga0056107_100242_pt1 | contig 10612 bp, 8 predicted proteins | sample WorMetcrassitun2_FD_77006 | JGI IMG/M metagenome (GOLD analysis project Ga0056107, IMG submission 77006) | Marine gutless worms symbiont microbial communities from Max Planck institute for Marine Microbiology, Germany - Olavius crassitunicatus.2 ...
GAACCGCATTCTTCTTAAATTCAGGATCGTACTTCCTTCTCTGTTGAACACTCATCTTGACCTCCTGTCGTTTTTCTAACAACGACTTATCTGAGTGTCCACTATTTTAGGGAAGGATCATACTGACTATTTCATCACCGACCAGGAGTGTGTCCCAGAATAGTTATTTTGTCTCAGATCGAGGAAATGAAAGAAAGTTAAGGGGAGCTATACAGATCTTAAGGTTCAAAATTTGGTTAAGTGTCAGTTGCCATGGGAAAGCATTCATAGGACTCTTTTGAGTCGGTAAGAAGATCAAACATATGGGAGCTGGGACCAAGGATTTCATGTTGAATTTTCCTGGCCCCTCGCCTACCAACGACTGCTCTGAACCAACAAGATCTGCAGGGAGGGTTCGGGGAGGAACAATTGAAGCTGAAAAGATTCCGAGCCCTTTTCTTTATAGAGTGTCAATACAATTGCTTCTCTTTATTCAACCCTTTGAAAATTGCCATACACATTATGATCAGGATCAGCGCAAATGGTAATCCCGTTGCAATTGAGGCCGCTTGTAGTGCTGACAGACCGCCACTCCACAATAGAACAATTGCAATCGCACCCTCAAGCAAGCACCAAAGCACACGCTGTGATACCGGCGCATCAATCAGACCCCCGGCAGTAATTGAATCGATAACCAATGAACCTGAATCAGACGAGGTAACAAAAAACGTGATAACCAGTAAAATACCAATGAATGACAACAAGCCTGACAGCGGAAAGCCGCCGTCGAACATAGTGAACATGGCCTTTGCGTACCCATCATTGACTTGCTTGGCAAGCTCACTGTTATACACTGTTGTAGTCGCCTTCGGATTATCCGCAGTTGGACTCTCTTGCACTACAATGGCATTTTCAAGACTACCGGCTTGGTCGATTACCTGGTCTACAGCGGCCCCACCAAACGCAGACATCCATAATATCGATACAATCGTAGGTATAATCAACACACAGGTAACAAATTCTCTGACGGTTCTCCCTTTTGAAACGCGTGCGATAAACATGCCAACAAATGGGGACCAGGCGATCCACCATGCCCAGTAAAATGTCGTCCAATCGTGCAAGAATGCACCGTCTTCACGTCCAATCCAATTACTTAATGGAACAATATTTTTTGCATACGCCACCGTGTTAGTGAAAAAACCTTTAAAGATGTCGAGTGTTGGTCCAAGGACGATAACTGTAATCATAAATATTAATGCTAGAATAATATTGAATTCACTCAGACGCTTGACACCTTTGTCCAACCCGGCAATAACCGAAGCCAATGCTACGAAAGTTATGGCGACAATCAATATAGTCTGGATCAACGTGCCGTCTGCCATCCCAAACAAATAACTCAATCCTGCATTAGCTTGCTGTGCTCCAAGACCAAGCGAAGTCGCTAAGCCAAAAATGGTTGCAAAAACAGCAAGTACATCGATGACATGGCCTAACCATCCCCAAACCGCATCACCAAAAATCGGATGGAATGCAGAACGGATCGTCAGCGGCAATCCGTGATTGTAAGTAGCAAAAGCAAGCGACAGGCCTACAACAGCATAAATCGCCCAAGGATGGAGGCCCCAATGGAAAATAGTAACAGCAAATGCCATCTCCTGACTTTCACTGACACCCAGTGGCGCATATCCCCAGACCCCGGTTGCGTAGACAACAGGCTCAGCCACACTCCAGAACATCAAACCAATACCCATACCTGCAGCGAAAAGCATAGCAAACCAAGATAGTCTGCTAAAGTCAGGTCGTGCATCTTTACCGCCAAGTCGAACCTTGCCCAGTGGTGAAACTACGAGAAATAAGGAGAAAATTACAAAAATATTGCCTGCAATCAAAAAGAACCAGTCAAAATTTGTCGTGATACTTTTTCGAAGATTCCCCAAAAATGTTGCTGCTGCATCACCTGCCATTACTGAACCGACCAGAAACACCAGTATGACTATCGTGGAGATAATAAAGACTGGATTGTGAATATCCAACCTCCAAAAGCGAACATTATCCTGACCTGCTTTGAATTCGGTTACGGGTTCACTCATATTCTACTCCTCTTGGTTGGGTGATATATGGAATTAGGCGCTAAAAACTCGTTAGTGAAGCGCATGGATGTATTTTTGTATGATCGATATTTGCCGGTGATATTCTCCTCCCTTGGGGATAGGCGCTTTGGGGTGGGGCAGTGATATAATTTTGAAATTATAAAACTGCACTTTTGGTTATTGTTTCTGGATACCTTGAACAATTGCTAACTCCTGTGACATTATCACGCTTCATCGAAAGCTTCAACCACAAGTTCAGCAATATCTCTGTTTTCCATTGTTGTCTCCTGTGCCGCAAGCCCATCTTCGATCATGGTTAAACAGAATGGACATGATGTAGCGATTAACTGGGGCTTTCCAGAACCTTTTTTTTCAATGGCCTGCGCTGCTTGTTCCACTCGCCGGTCATTCACCCTTTTATCGGTATCCTCTTCAAACCAGCTCAGTCCTCCTCCACCGCCACAACACATACCCATTTCTCTATTCCGATCCATCTCTACGGTCTTGAGGCCGGGGATTTTTGCTAAAATGTCCCTCGGGGCATCGAAAATCCGATTGTGTCGGCCAAGGTAGCACGAATCGTGGAGGGTGGCTACTGCATCGACAGACTCTGTAAGAGACAATCGTCCGTCCTTAATCAGGTTATTAATGAGTTCCGTGTGATGGATGACAGAGTATTCTCCCCCGAAGTCCGGGTAATCTTTAGCAAAAGAATTATAGCAGTGCGGGCAGATAGTGAGAATATGATCGAATTTATATTCGGCCAGGAGTTCCACGTTTGATTCCGCCTGAATACTGAACAAATATTCTTGCCCCATACGCCGAGCAGGATCACCAGTGCACCGCTCCTCTTCTCCCAGTACAGCAAAGTTTATATTGGCTTCTTGAAGAATTTTAACCATACTTTGAGCTATTTTCGTGTTCCTGGGGTCATAAGCGGCAGAACAACCGACCCAAAACAGATACTCAACCCCTTTGCCCTCCTCAGCCATATCCGCCATGATCGATACCTCAAACCCTTTGGCCCATTCCATGCGGGAGGTTGGATGCTCATTCCACGGATTACCACGTTTTTCTATTCCCATTAAGACTTCGGCATAAGTATCTGGAAACCGGTCGTGTATCATGGCCTCATTTCTTCTCAGTTCCAGTATTTTACTCAGAGGATCAATCAACACCGGACAGCTTTCCACACAAGCCATACAAGTAGTGCAGTATTGTATTGCTTCGGTGGAAATTTCTGATTCTAAAATTCGCTTTGGTTCAGTAGGGGCTCCGGAAATCGGAATCTCCGTGTTGAGTTGCCTGCGTAAACCGAGAACTATTTCACGAGGTGAGAGGCTTTTTCCGGAAATGTTGGCCGGGCAGTTCATTTCACATCTGCCACACTCAGTACAGGAACTCACATCAAGTATGTCTTTTCGGGTCAGGTCGGCAAGTGTTTCGTATCCCAGATTTTCGTCACGCTCGAAGGCACCTTCTACATCAAGCATGGCCAAACGGCCTTGAGGACGCAAGTCTTCGAAAAATACGTTCACCCCTGAAGCTACCAGGTGCATTACTTTAGGTACAAAAGGAAGAGCGGCAATGGCGCCAAGGGCCAGGAGCACATGCACCCACCAGAAGGCAACATGGGCAACCCTTAAAGAGTCAGGACCGGCACCTTTAAATATGCCGGCAAAGATTGCTCCAACAGGTGACCACCCAGAGGCATAGCCAAGATCAGTTGAATTTGCTGCCAGTCGAAACCCCTCCACAACAAAACCGGTCACACCTATAGCCAAGAGGAAGACAGGCAGCATCCAGTCTACAGGCTGTCGTTTGAGGTGGGGGCGGTCCAAGACGTATCGTCGAACGATGGCGATAACCAGTCCCACCACCAGAAATAGACCAAACATATCGGTAACAAACTCGAACCCCAGATAAAACCAGCCTTGCAGCATGAAGTGTTCCATTCCCAGGATTTTGTGGAACAGGTCGTATTCAACCGCAATGATGGTCGTACCAATAGTAAGAACGATAAAACCCCACATAATCAGCAAATGCAAGCCACCGCCCAATTTATGGCGGTTAAGCACTGTACGGTTAGAGAAAACGGTAACCAGCGCACGACCAAGTCGGCCGGTGCTAACAGGTTTGGGAAAGATGACTGGTTGCCCGTTGAGGATCCGCCGGACATGCTTATATATACCCCAGCCGAGCACCCCCAGAGCAATGGCTGCCAGTGTATATAAAACCAACTCGCCTGCACCTGAAATGTTCCATAATATCTCACGTGTTGCCATCCGATTAGCCTCTTTGCTTTATTCGAACTTCTTTGTTTATATCTGGCTCAGCGATGGTTAAAGGCAAATCATTTTGCCTGGCACAGTTTTTTCAGTTCTCTCGGTGTTACTTTGAAAGATTTATGGTGTACGCCAGGGTTGAAATAAACAGAACTCTGATGCATCAATTCACCGTCGAGGTAAATAGGAATATTTGTCAAATGGCCAAAGGGAGGTACGCAACCCACTTCACAGCCCACAAATTCGCTCACGGCTTCAGGTTTGGCAAAGCCAACCTTTTTGGTTTCGGCAATTTTTGCGGCCGCTTTCCAGTCGACTTTCTTATTTCCCGGCATCACAAAAACCACCATCTTTTTTTCCTTGGTTGTGAGTACAAGCGACTTGACAGTCTGCGCCTCACTCACTCCGAGAGCCTCAGCCATAGCTGGGTTGGTATAAACAGGTTCATGATCGACTACTTCGTATTTAATTCTTTCTTTTTCAAGCAATTGAATAATCTTTTCTTCCAGCGTCATGGGGCATTCCTCTATCTGAGTTTTTTACAACTTGCCAAGGTTATTCTTTCAAGCAATAATTACACACTCTGCTTCTTCAGCTCTTCGATGACCGCCGGAATTACTTCATGGAGGTCTCCAAGAACCCCAAAATCGGCTTTGTCGAAAAAAGCGGCCTCTGGATCCTTGTTGATGACCAATATTTTCTCTGCACCTTTGCATCCGACCAGGTGTTGAATCGCTCCACTAATACCGCAGGCGATATAGAGAGTTGGAGAAATACGTGTGCCGGTGAGGCCCACCTGATCCGAATGTGGTCGCCATCCATTATTAGTGGCAACACGGGAACATCCAACTGCACCATTTAGCATCTCGGCCAGCTCCTCCAGCAGCGAGTATGCTTCGGAGCTGCCTACCCCACGGCCTCCACCAATCACTACACTAGCGTTTTTCAGGGTTACGCCCTCTGTCACATCAGCTTCTCGTCGGATAATACGAACCAAAAGGTCTTTTTCTGTAAGTGTCGGTTCAAAAGTCAGTACCGCCGGCTCGGTGGGTGTGGAAACTTCTTCTGCTTCAACCACGAAGGGGGCAATGGTCATAAGTTTGCAGTCGCCTGTTTGCACAGCTTCCTCCAAAAGGCTGCTGCCCCACCGTAACCTGGTTATCTGAAAAGGGTCTCCCGGGGTTACCGCAGAACAATTGGCAGCCATGGGCAGGTCAGTCCTTGCCGCAAGGTGGGCCATAACCTCGTTGCCCAGGTCGGTGCCGGGGCCCATAACGATTTGCGGCGAGTTCTCCGTCATCAGCTGGGAGATAATGCTGGCCCAGGCTACCGGGGCGTAGTCAGCAAGGTTCTCATGTCCAGCCTCAATAACCTTGGCAACACCATATTTCCCGAGCATCTCTGTGAGCGTTGCTGTCTCCTTGCTACCAATTAGCATAGCAACAAACTTGTCTCCACTGGTTTCGGCAACGTTTAAACCGAAGGTGACCATCTGAAGTGATGCTTCTGTCACCATTTTTTCTTCATATTCTATTAGTCCAAATATCATGGCTATATTACCTCCAGAGATTTGATAACCTCGATGATCTCGAACGCTGCCTCCGGTCCCTCTCCAAGCATGTTGACCTCTTTTTTCTGCTCGGCTGGGTGGACCAATTGCTGCATTTGCAGACCGGCCCCGATCTTGTCAGCAGACAAGCGATCCAAAGGCTTCTTCTTAGCCTTCATGGTGCCGCGAAGACTTGGGTATCGGGGCAGATTTACCCCTTCTTTGACAGTTACAAGAGCAGGCATCGGCAGACTGAAAACCTCCCAGCCGCTGTCAACTTCACGGGATGCAGTGGCATCGCCATCACCGATCTCAAGTTTTTTAACACTGGCAAGACATGGCAGGTCAAGACCGTGAGCCACTCGGATACCTACCTGGCAACCGGTGCTGTCGGCCGATTCGTTTCCAAAAAGAATCAGGTCGAAAGGTTCCTTTTCATTCTCGGCGCGAATCACCTCTGTGAGGGCTGCTGCAGTCTCTATGGAGTCCCACTCGGGCTGATCGGTCTCGATCAGGATGGCCCGGTCGATACCCCGGGCCAGAGAGTCGCGGAGCTGTTCTAGAGCTTCTGCAGGACCGAGTGTGAGTACCGTTGATTGGCCGCCGTGTTTTTCAACCAGCTGGATCGCCTCCTCGACGGCGCATTCTTCATGGGGACTGATGCAAAACCCCAAATTCTTTGTGACAATTGCCTGCCGGTCTTCAGTGAGATCTATTCGGGAGCCGATGTCAGGAACCCGTTTTACACAGACAAGAATATTCATGATATTTCTCCCAATTCCGATAGGTGTGAAACTGATAAATCGGAATATGTTTATAATCCTCCCTGAGAGACACTCTTTTCACTGTCTCTCAGGGGTGTGAACCAGGTGAAGGTCCCATTTTCTGCAATGAGAATGTAATCTTCCTCTTTTCTCTATCCTTTCAATCGATCGTTTTTCGGATCAAACAGCGGAGCTGCACCCACCACTTCCACAGTAACCGGAAAATGTTCGCCGAAGTATTCTACCTTGAGCTTGGTACCGACTTTGGCATACTCGGGTGGCAGATAAGACATGAGGATGAACTTACCGACGCAGGGACCGTTGCCGGCGCTGGTCACATAGGATGGGCGGTTTTCCGCATCAAGGATCGATTCACCGTCCAGCGTTAACACCGGTATATTCTCGACCATATAACGTTTTTCTCCGTTGGAGGCAGTGTGGTCACCAACGGTCAGGGTGCAGAGCTGGGCAATCGGGTCACTTTCACGAGCCTTGATATAGGCTGCTTTGCCGATGAAATCATGGGCTTTTACCCTGGGGAGAGCCATGCCGGCTTCCACTGGATTGTAGTCTGTTTCAAGATCGTTGCCGTAGAGGCGGAAGCCCTTCTCCAGACGTGCGGTGGTGCCATAAACACCGATCCCTACTGGGGCTACACGGTGCTTCTGTCCGGCCTCCCAGAGAATATCCCAGAGCTTTTGGCCATGCTCGGTGGCGGTATAAATCTCCCATCCGTACTCTCCTACATATGACATGCGCAGAGCCCATACCGGAATTTCGTTAATCTGGAATTCTCTGACGGTGGCATATGGAAAGGCTTCATTGGAGATATCGTCATCAGTGACCGATTCCAGCAGGTCCCGAGCCGAGGGTCCCCAGACACCAACAGTGGACAATGCTGAGGTTTGGTCGTGAAGCTGGGCGGACCCGTCTTCGGGCAGATTGTCGATGAACCATTTTTTGTCCACACTGCCATGGCCGCCGCCGGTGATGACACGGAAAGATTCTTTGCCGGTACGAGCGATGATAAGGTCACTTTGGATACCACCTTTTTCGTTCAGCAAAAGCGTGTAGGACGCTTTACCTGTCGGATGGTCCATCTGGGAAACAGCCACCTTTTGTACTGTGTCCAAGGCGCCGCGTCCAACGATATCAAAGATGGCAAAGGCACTCAAGTCGGTCATGGCAACCCGCTCACGCAGCGCAATGTTTTCGGCGTCGATGATGGGAGACCACCAGCGGGCATCCCATTCGTTGGTTCGATGCGTGATCCTGTCCGCGTACTCTTCAAGAAGCCCCTTGTTGCTTTCATACCAGTGAGGACGTTCCCATCCCGCCGTTTCAAAATAGACAGCGCCCAAATCCTTGGTTCGTGCGTGGAAGGAGCTTAAGCGGTTGTTTCTTGAGGATTCATACTGTTCCATCGGGTGAATGATACCGTAAAGTTTTGGGAAACCCTCAGTTGCCCGATCCCACACGTGTTTTTTAGTCCCTGCATAGGGGTAAAAACGGGCGATGTCAACATGGTTGGGGTCGAGCTCGGGGACACCGTCGGTCATCCATTCTGCTAGCAAACGTGCCGCGCCGGGACCTTCCTTTATCCAGATAGCCGCGCAAACCCAGAGATTTTTGACCTCTGGAGTTTCGCCGATGAGCATATGACCGTCCGGGGTAAGAGAAATGAGCCCGTTGATGGCGTACTGTATCTCAACCTTGTCGTCATCAAGCATTTCAGGCAGGAGATCCAGAGCGTCTTCAAGCTGCGGCTCAAAATCTTCATTGGTAAAAGGCAGCTCCGTGGGAGATAGCTTGGCCTGCTCATTTGAAGGGATGTCATCAGGATCAATTAATATCGAGCGATGCGCGTAGGAGCCAACTTCCATATTGGCAGCAGACTGACGTTCGTACATCTTCACGCTCATGTCCCTCAGGATCGGGTAAGTTATCTCGCCTTTTATTTGAGCCAACTGGGGCACAGGGCCGGCATCTATCATCTGATGCACGACAGGAGCCAGCGGAATTGCAGCTCCGGCCATTTCGCCTATGCGGGGGCTCCAGACACCACAGGCAACAACCAGGTACTCTGTTTCAATGTCTCCGCGACTGGTCTTGACACCTTTTACCTTACCGTCTTCAACCTCTACATCTAAAACTTCGGTATTGGCAAATACTGAAAGGGCACCCATCTCCTGGGCCTTTTCACGCTGAATTGTGCCGGCGCGCAAGGAATCGACAACGCTTACAGAAGGGGTGTGGAATCCACCTAGAATTTTGTCTTTATTAACCCACGGGAAGAGTTTACAGACTCCGTCCGGGTCGAGAAGCTCAGATTCAATTCCCCAGTTTTTGGCCGCGCACATCCGGCGCTTGAGTTCTTCCATGCTCTCTTCAGTTCGAGCCAGCTCAATACCACCGCATGTCCGCTGAACTCCCATTTCTTCGTATTGTTTCATACTGTCATACGTAATCTGCGCCATTGCTTTTCCGTGATCAACCGGAAAAATAAAGTTGGATGCATGACCGGTCGACCCGCCCGGGTTGGGTAGTGGGCCCTTGTCAATCAACACCATGTCTTTCCAACCTCTTTCTGCAAGATGGCCGGCGATACAATTACCTGTGATACCGGCACCTATGATGACTACTTTCGCTTGTTTTGGAAACTGACTCATTACAGACCTCTCTGCTATTTATTGATGGTTGAGTGTTAAAAAAAAACTAAAATGTCAATTGAGTTCTGATATGCTCCACGAAAAGTTTTGTGTGTTCTACCAAGAGACGAGCGGTCATTTCCTCATCGTGTTGCTCTAAGGCGACCGCAATATCTTCAAATTCCTTTTCAAGGTTTTTCCAGTAACCACCTTCGGCCCCAGCAAAAGTCCAGATTCTTACCGCCTGGTCATAAAGCCCATTTAACAATTTTGTCAGGAGTTCATTTCTGGTCGACTTATTGATGATTGCATGGATTTCACCATCGAGCCGCATCAATTCCTTGGTGTCCTGTGTTGACCTCATGCAATCGATCAGCTGGCGAATCTCGTCTAGTTCTTCCTTGGAGATGCGGGCTGCGGCTAATTTATCGGTCAATTGCACAAGATTTGACCGAATTTCAAACACATCCTTCAGTTGCTGGAAGCTCACCTCTTCTACAAACGTTCCAACATTGGGTACAATCCGCACTAACCCATCCATTTCCAACCGCATCAGTGCTTCGCGGACCGGCGTACGGCTGACCTCAAACACCTCCATGATCTTCTTCTCGCGGATGACTGCCCCAGGTTTTTGTTCCAGCAGGATTATCTGTCTCTTCAACTCCTGATAGACGTTTTTATCACTCATAGCGTTTGTAATACTACATTGATATTATTTTGGTGAACGATCGTCAGCAAACCGATATTCAACTGTGTTATACCTGATATACAATCAATATGCGTCGGTTCTATATTGCTGTTGATTGGTTGTCAAGCACAAATTACTGCATTTCACTGATCCCCATAAACTTGTCCTAACTACCAGTTAATGAGCGCATAGTAACCGGAAAAAGGGGTAACACATCCTAAGTGAGGATTCCGTAAGAATCCTCGGAGACAAGGAGTGTTACCGATGGCAAAAACAAGAAAAAAGAAAGGCAGAGGGGTCAATCAACCCGGTCCCTATTCATTCGAGCTTCGCCTCCGTGTGGTCAGAATGTACCTGGAGGAAGCGTACAAATGCGTGAAAGCGAACCGTGGTAGTGCCGGGATAGATAATCAGTCCATAGCTGATTTTGAAGAGGAAACACCTTTCATTGTAGGAGAGACAAAAAAGATTACCTTCTAATTGTAATTGAGCCTCTTGCAAAACTCAGATCAGATTTGTAGGTCAGATGACGAATTTGACGATAAAAGAGGTCGTAATATATTGAAATAATTGAGCTTCACATGTTCTTCTGTTATAATTTGTTTGGCC
>Ga0056107_100243_pt1 | contig 10595 bp, 8 predicted proteins | sample WorMetcrassitun2_FD_77006 | JGI IMG/M metagenome (GOLD analysis project Ga0056107, IMG submission 77006) | Marine gutless worms symbiont microbial communities from Max Planck institute for Marine Microbiology, Germany - Olavius crassitunicatus.2 ...
ATCTTTTTAATTTATCATACACTTTTGCACCGCCTGTTTCTTCTCAGTACAAGAGGAATCAGATGTAAGATGTGAAAAACGGCTTAAACAGCATCTCCACACCTTACATCAGATTTTCAAACGGCGAATCCGCATGATGGTATCCGGCCACCGCATGGGGATTTTTATTTTAACATCCCTTTTTCTTTCCAGAATTTCTCGGCACCGGGATGAAACGGTGTAACGATGTTGGTGGCGCCGGTTTCCAGACTCATATTCTTAAAAGTCTTTTTCTGACCAAGCATGTGTTTAAGGCCTTCGTCCGTATAAACCAGCGAAAGAAGCTCGTAAACCACATCCGCGGACACCTTGGAATTGGCAACCCACAGTGCACTATCCTGGAAAGAGGGGGCATCATAATCTACACCCTTGTACGTACCGGCCGGAACTGCCAGTTTTCCAAAGTAGGGGTATTTATCATAAAATCCGGACGCCTTGGCATCCGCATCCAGGTCGAGCAGGGCAATCTTGTTGGTCTGGGCGGCCATAATCACCGCACCACTTGGAAAGGCGGTAAAAAGCCAGAAGGCATCCAGCTGGTTGTTACCGAATGCGGCGGCGGCATCATTGTATCCCATGGCATTTCGTTCGATCTTATCCCATACGCCCAAATGCGAAAAGAACAGCTCACAGTTGGCAAAAGCCCCGGAACCGGCATTACCCACACCCACTTTTTTTCCGGCCAGATCCTTGATACTCTTGATCCCGGAACCTTCCCGAACCACCATTTGTGCCGGGGCGCCATATAGCCAGGCCACCGCGAGTACATCGGTATATTTATTGGGATCATTTTTCATCATGCCGTTCATACCCAGGTACACATGACCGGAATAAACCACGCTCATCTGCTGTTTGCCGGCATTGGTTTTTCTCAGATTCTCTACGCTGCCCGCGGATGACTGCGCCTTTACCGTGAAGCCTTCTATCGCTTTAACCGGTTTATACACCTGGATACCATTGGCGACGACCTGGAATGTGCCACCGGCCGGTCCTCCGCCAAATACAACCCGTTTTTTTGCAAACGAATCCGTGGAAAAAACAAGGGCAACCATGGAAAATGCACATAGACCAATAACCAGCTTAAAAAACTTGTGTTTCATTGAAAATACCTCCCTTTAGATGGGTTAAACAAGATGGGGTTAATCGATTGAACTTTTTACAAGGCCATCAAATATTTTTTGACCCTATTATTTCGAGGTCGCGTCGTCAATTGGACTATTTCTGATTTTTTTGTCAGAAATTTTCTTACAAGCAGATCGATGGGGGTAAAATTATGCGTCAATTAACTTGTTTAAAATGGCAAACCGCGACAATTCCGCATTGTTCCGAAGACCGAGTTTTTTTAATAACCGGGCCCGATAGGTATCCACTGTTTTAATACTGATACCATACGCTTGTGCAATTTCCCGGTTGGTGTGTCCCTTGGCCAGGCGACGAAGTACCTGCAGCTCCCGCATGGAAAGGGCATCCAGCGGAGAGCGGCCCGTTTCGCCTTTGGCCACGCGCAGTGCCAGGACTTCCGCCGCAGATTCCGTCACGTATCGCCCCCCTCCATGGATTTTTATAATCGCTTTGACCAGCTGCTCCGGTGCGGACCGCTTGGTAATATATCCCTTGGCGCCGACTTCGATGGCACGGATGATGTACTGGTCTTCCTCGTGCATGGTTAAAATTAATACGGGCAACTCCGGGCAATAAGCGGCCAGACGGCTGGTCACTTCAAGCCCATCGATCCCCGGCATGGAAATATCGATCACGGCCACATCCGGGTTGATATTCCGGGCCTGGGCGATGGCTTCATTGCCGTCCGAAGCTTCCGCCACCACCGTCATGTCACCGTTTTCTTCTATGATGCGACGCAGGCCGTCTCGAACAATGCTGTGATCATCAGCCAATAGAACACGAATCATCATTTTCCTCCGGTCGCGCTGTCTAAGGGCACGGTAAGGTAAACACGGGTCCCTTTTCCGGGCTGGGACGAAACTTCAAGAGCGCCCCCCACCAGGGTCGCCCGCTCCCGCATGCCAACGATCCCCAACCCATCGGATTTTGCCAGATCGTTAACATCGAATCCCCGGCCATCGTCGATGACAAAAAGCGTTAAGTCTCCATTTTTGACTGGCAGCCGGACCGTTATGTGATCGGCCTTGGCATGTCGCCCCGCGTTGGTTAACGCTTCCTGGGTGATCCGGTAGATAGCGGTGGCGATCGTATCGGATATGGCGGGCATCATCATTTGCTCAAATACACAGGTGATATCGGTCCTCTTCTCAAAATCGGTGGTCAACCATTCAAGGGCGTCCACCAACCCCAGATCATCGAGTACACCGGGTCGCAACCGGATGGCCAGGCCCCGGACATCCTCAATATTCTGATCGATCAGGTCGCGCATTGTAAGGGCCCGTTTGGCAGCAACTGAGTCGACATTTTTTAAACGACCGGCCATCCAGGCCGAATCCATGCGAAGTGCTGTCAGCACCTGACTCAATTCATCATGCAATTCACGGGCAATGGCGGAGCGTTCCGCTTCCTGGGCCGCCATGACCCCCGCAGATAACCGACGAAGCTGGTCCCGGGCCTGTTTTTCGGCGGTAATATCCGTTGATATGCTGCACACCCCAGTCGTATTGCCCGCCTCATCGTATAGCGGAAATTTCACCGATAAATAGACGTGAACCCCGTCTTTATGGAGAAATCGTTCCTCTACTTGCAACGAGCGGCCATCGGTTAACACCTTCTGATCGTTTATGCGGAGCATTTCCGCCATATCGACCGGTAGAATATCCACATCGGTTTTCCCGCGAATCTGTTCGCTGGTTTTCCCCAGTATCTCTTCATACTGGGCATTGATCAAGATATACCGCCCCTGAGTATTCTTGATGTAGACGACATCCGGCGTATATTTTAAAATACTTGATATCTCCCGGGTTCGTTCACTCACCTGCCGTTCAAGGTCCCTGGAGTATCGGCTCAGTTGTTCTTTGGCCTCACGCAATGCTTCTTCGGCTTTTTTTCGTTTAGTTACATCTACTGAAACTGCGAGTGAGCGAACAATTAGGCCCTCATCGTTTCGTACGGCAACGGCCGATAAAAGAACATCGATAACGACATGATTCTTTCGAACAAACTGGTAGGAGACATCCCGGCAAAAACCGGTTTTAAAAAAATCCGGCATAACCACCGCTTCGGCGTATCGACAAGATTCCGGGGTCAGATAGTCGGTTAATTTATGGCCGATGACCTCTTTTTGTAAATACCCCATCACCTCGGCCCAATAATTGCTGACGCTGATCAATCGCCCGTCGGCATCGATGGAGTGAAGCATGGCAGGGGTATCATGATATAAAGATCGAAACCGCTTTTCGCTTTCCTTTAAGGCTGTTTCGGCCAGTCGGCGTCGAAAAATATCATAACTGGCCTTGCGATAGAGCAAAAAAACCGACAGCCCTATCAGGATACACAGGGCCAAAATGACGGGCCCGATAATCCGAATCAGTGGCCGGGAAAGCCCCTGGGCAATCGTGTCCATACGTTGCAGGTGGTAGATTTTCCATCCGTCATGACCGGCCAGATCAGTCTGATGCAATAAATAGGGTGCGCCGTCTTGATCGGTGGCGGTTTGTTGATCAACCGTCAATCCGACCCAGGGCCAGGGCCCCCTGCCGAATTGACGCGAGGCGGCAATCTGCTGCGTTTGCCCGGGCGTTAGCGGCGACACGGTATGATAGAGCCAGTCTTTCCGGGTGGAAATAAAGATAACCCCGTTGGGATCAACCACCAGAACAATCTCACCTGCGAGCATCTCCAGACTCTTTTCGATATTTTCGATGGGGGCTTTGATAACCGCAAGGCCGATAACGGCATCTTCGCCCTCATCGAACACGGGATGACTAAAATAAACCCCTCGTTTCTTCGATGTGGTGCCAAGGGCCAGGTATGTGGCCGGTGGGTTGTGAAAAACCTGTTTAAAATAGGGCCTGAACGAAAAATTTTTACCCACAAAACTGTCCGGGGCATGACGGTTACTCGACGCAACCGTACGTCCCTTTCGATCCATCAGGTAGCAGACCCCCACCCCCAGCGAATGTGTGAAATGATCGAGAATTTCGTTGGCCCGCTGTTGGGCATTCCGGCTATCGGGCGTTATAAGTCGGTCACTTAACGCCCGCATGCCCGCAAGGGTCCGAACCGGTTTAATATTTTCAGATAAATACGAAGAAAGGTTCTTTTTAATCATTTCAAGACGGGATACAACCTGGTGCTCGGCTTCAGCAATCGCATCCGCCCGTATTGACGAATAGTAAAGAATACCACCGACCGATGCGGAAAGAAATGCGAGGATGGCCAGCGCCATCAGGATGCTTCTCAAACGCATGACAATTTCGCTCCAATGCCGGCGTCGCCGCTATTTTTCCCATATAACCGGCGGGAATGACCATTGACAACAACGCTATCAAGATCGATGGAATCATCCGTGCCCACGGTAATTCGTCTCGGATGAAAGTGATCGGTCAATTGCTGGATATTACGATTACTCAAGCCTCTCATTTTTGATATATTCCGCGAATGGACAAAGATATCGATGGCGTCACCGGGCGGGTCGGTACCAAGCCCTGTCATAACAGCATCGAAAAAAAGAGCGTCGTAGACCAGATGGCCAAAAGCGGGATGATATGGGCCCGCCATAACCGAAGATCCGGTGTCCAGTTCAGCTGAGGCTTGCAGCCCCATGCGAATCACCGGGATATGGTAGCCGTGGAAAAGGACCAGCAGCTGTTTGGTCAGATCAACCGCTGCTGCCAGATCAAGGGGGTGGTATTGCCCTTTCGCATACAACCGCCCCAACGGGCTGCCTGCCAGTACAATTGTTGGATAAATGCGAACAAACGCCGGGGCAAGCGCGGCAATCTTTCGTCCGGTGCAGAGCACCGTTTTTATATCATCTCCGGGCAGCCCGATCATCATCTGCACACCCGTTTGGTAACCAAATGCATCCAGCCGTTCAACCGCCTGGATGGTATCGCAGGCAAGATGGCCCCGCCGAGATTGCGCCAGCACCCGGTCCGACATGGACTGGGCGCCGATTTCCACAATCGATACCGGATAGTTACCCATTAACGCCAAGCGCTCATCACTGATGGTATCCGGCCGGGTGGAAAACCGGATGCCGTCAGCTCGACCGGCCGCAACGAATCGGGTGGCGGCAGCAAGCAGGGAACGGATGGTATTCTTGGGAAGTCCAAGAAAATTCCCCCCGTAAAATGCGATCTGAACCGGGCGATCATTCGGCTCATTCGCATAGATTTCCATGGCCCGGTCAATATGTTTTGCATCCGGGATGGCAGGGGGCTTACCGGTTACGGACCGCTGGTCACAGAACACACACCGGTGAGGACAGCCGGCATGGGGCATAAATACCGGTACAATTAAGGGCGTTGTGCAGCCTTCATCCATCTATTTCGGATAATCGTTTCAGCGCCTTTTCCGCCCCTGATTTTTCAGCTGATTTTTTACTTTTTCCGGTTCCCACGGTGATTAGTTTGCCGACCTTTAATTCAATAGTAAAGATTTTATCATGGGCCGGACCGGTCTCATCCATCACCCGATAGGCCGGAATGACCCCATGTTTTTTTTGGACCCGTTCCTGTAAATTCGTTTTGGGGTCGGGCTTGTGATTGCCCAGGAAAGGGGCAAAAAGCGTTTCAATAATGGTGGTCGCCTTTTCATATCCCCCATCAAGATAAAGTGCCGCCATGATGGCTTCCAGGGTATCGGCCAAAATCGATTTTTTCTCCCGGCCATGGGTAGCCAACTCTCCCACGCCGAGCTTAATATAGGCACCGAGGTTCATACCCCGGGCCATTTCAGCCAGGCCTGACTCGCTGACCAGGCTGGCCCGCATGAGGGTTAATTCCCCTTCCCGGGCACTGGGACCGTGAATCATGAGCAGATGGCCCACAACCAGATTCAACACTGCATCCCCGAGAAATTCCAACCGTTGATTATCTTTTATTTCCGGGCTGGGGTGTTCATGGGCGTAAGTGGGATGGGTAAGGGCTTTTTCCAGTAATGACGGGTTTTGGAAATGATACCCGAGGATCAACTCGAGTTCCGCAAGGGGTGGCATCGCGCTATCTGTTGGTGCACTGGTTTTTTCTTTATTATCCGTCATCGGCTGAATATGCGGCTGCCCGGCGGTTGTTTGATCTATTTGAACCTGTAATTTTTCATACAATATGTAGGGGACAAAAAAATCCCCGGTACCGGTGCCCAACCGGGTATCGGGCTTAAGATCGCCATGAAAATCAGTGCCGCCTGTCATTAAAAGACCAGATTCCCGGGCCAGGTCGGCCATATGGTTCGTCACCTCAACGGTGTGTTCGGGATAATAGACTTCAAGGCCCATCATACCGTCTTTGGCCAGGACGTTGACCAACTCACGAATCGCCCCGAAATCAGGTAACCCATACAACTCCGGATGTGCCAGCACGGGAATCCCGCCGGCGGCCCGGATAAGAGAAATGACTTGTGCCGCAGGGATGCGGTATCGATTCACGTAAGCGGGTTTACCCGTCCCCAGGTACCGATCAAAAGCATCCTGAATGTCGACGGCGTCGCCATTTTTCACGAGACAGCTGGCAATATGCGGCCGACCTAGCTGACTGTCTCCCGCTTCTTTTCGCACATCATCGTCGGTAATGGCCACACCCAGGGCATTCAGTTTGGCAATGATCCGGGGGTTACGATTATTTCGTGAATCCAGCATCTTACCCAACGCGTCATTCAAGGCCGAGTCGTCCACGCGAATCCCATAGCCGAGCATATGGATACTACCGGAAATAGAAAATGACAGCGGCGGTGAGGTGCTGATCTCAATACCGGTTAAAAACCGGAGGCCGGTAGGAATCGGGGTCGCCAGCGCCTCCCGGACCCCCTTAAGGGTATCGTGATCCGTGATGGCAATTGCGGCCAGGTGCGTTTGATGGGCCAGTTCGATAATTTCGGCCGGCGTTAGGGTCCCGTCCGATGCAGTGGAATGGACGTGGAGATCAATGCCCGACCGTGAATATCGGCTAAGGTTAGAGTCCAAGTGCTTTTTCTTGCGCTTCTTCCTTGGTCTTACACTTGATGCACTGGGTGGTCACCGCCCGCGCCTTTAAGCGTTTTATGGAAATCGGTTCGCCACAGCTTTCACAAGTACCAAAGGTTCCCTTTTCGATGCGCTTTAGCGCCTTTTTGACTTTTTTGATCAATTTATGTTCCCGGTCACGAATCCGTAACATAAAATTCCGGTTCGTTTCCAGGGTGGCCCGATCCGTTGGGTCCGGAAAGTTCTCTTTGGGAACCGTCATCCCCGAAACGGTATCGTCTCCATGGCTTACCAGCTCTTCCAACCGTGTTCTTAATAAATCCTCAAAATATTCAATATCTTTCTTTTTCATGGGCAACCTCTATCCAAGCGTGGAAGTCATTAGGAAATACACCCACTGATGTTGCGATTCAATTTCAGGTCGAAATCTCCAGAGGTTGAAGTCCGGCGCCGCAAAAAAGGGGTGTATCCCACTCTTTAAGGGTCTCATTCAATATTTTTATAGAATTAATAATTATATATCATTTTTTTAATTATGTAAAGATTCAATATCTGCCCCATATTTTTATCCCATTTCTATTTATCCCCATCATATTTATCCCCGCCCTATTTATCTAAGTCAAATAATTTACGGGTCACATCCAGATAAACCGTCCGGTCTTTCCGGCACCCCTTACTCTTTAAAAATACAGTCGGATGATGGAGCACCTTTTTCACCAAGGCATTGCGCATGCGCGCCAACGCCTGTCGGTCTTTGTCTGAGATACCGTTTAAAGAGGATAGGGTCTTTTCGATTTCTTTATCGATAATGACTTCTACCTTATCCCGTAATGCCACGATGGTGGGGACGACACTCAGGCTTTCATACCAATTTTGAAATTGAACCGTTGCTTCTTCCACGATCCGCTCGCCCTTTTTCGCTTCCGACTTTCGATCCTGAATATTTTCATCCACCACCCCCTTAAGATCGTCGATATCGTATACATAGGTATTGGGAAGACGGTTAATCTTGGGGTCGATGTCCCGGGGAACCGCAATATCAATAAAGAAAAGCGGGCGGTTAAAGCGCGCTCGCAAGGATTGTTTTACCTGGCTGCGAGAGATGACAAAGCCGTCCGCACCCGTGGACCCGATGATCACATCCACGATTTTGAGATAGGCTTCGCATTCATCAAAATGAATGGCCTGGCCATTGAAGCGCTTGGCAACGGCCATCCCTCGCTCAAACGTCCGGTTAGCAATGATGATTTCCCCGACTTTTTGCCTGACGAGGTGCTCCATGGCCAGTTCGGCCATTTCGCCGGCACCGATCAACATCACTTTTTTGCCTTGAAGAGACCCGAAAATCTTACGGCCGAGTTCAACGGCCGCAAAACTGATCGAAACCGCATGATCACCAATACCGGTTTCGGTCCGAATCCGTTTGGCAACGGAAAACGCACGATGAAGCAGTCGATTCAATAGCGGGCCGGATGTTTGTTGCCGGGTGGCGGTCAGATACGCCTCTTTTATTTGTCCTAATATTTGCGGCTCGCCCACCATCATGGAATCGAGGCTCGATGCCACCCGAAAGAGATGTCGAACCGCTTCGGTATCTTGATAAACGCACAGGGCATTCTCAAATTGATTTACCGGCACCTTCTTAGTCCGGGCCAAAAAGGTTTTGGCGACATGAACGGCATTTTCCCGATCTTTGGCCACCATCAGCACTTCCACCCGGTTACAGGTAGAAAAGACCACGGTTTCATTGATGTCCGGGTGTGAATACAGCTCGGCTTGCGTGTTGATGGTTTCATCAGGCGTTAAGGCAATGCATTCCCTTAACTCAACCGGTGCAGTTTTATGGTTTAGACCAATGAGGACAATATGATGCATAGTGACAAATATTTCAGTAAAAAGGACATCCAGCGTTTTTTAAAACCGTGTAAAATCACCGTGATGGCCTTGTAGAAAAAAGTTTACCCCTAAAAACGTAAATAATATGACCGCAAAACCGATAATCGCCAGGATCGCCGACCGGCGCCCCCGCCAGCCAACCGTCAACCGTTCGTGGAGTAAGGCCGCATAAAGCAGCCAGGTAACCCCGGCCCATATTTCCTTGGGGTCCCAACTCCAGAAACGCCCCCACACCGTTTTGGCATAGATAATCCCGGTTACGAGCCCAAAGGTCATCAAGGTAAAGCCGATGACGAGGCAGGCATATCCCGTACCGTCAAGCATCTCCAGGGAGGGAAATCGTTTATAAAAAAAGCCGTGGCTTTTCGACTTAATGGCCTGTTCCTGGATCAAATACAATACGCCGGCACCACAAGCCAGGGCCAGGGCAGCTTCACCGAGAAAAACAGTCAGGACATGTACGATCAGCCAGAAATTATTGAAAATGGGCTGCGCCTGTACCGGCACCTGGTTCACCTGCATGGCAATAATCATGATCAACGTGATTAACGGCGCTGCGTAGATGCCAAAAATCTTCATGTGATACCGATACCCAAACACAAGGAAGATACCGGCCGTCGCCCATCCGGCTACCAACAGGGTTTCGTATAGATTCCGTACCGGGATATACCCACCTTGAACCCACCCTATCGCCAATGCAATGGTATGGCAGATAAAGCCAACCATCAATAAAGCAAACCCGATCCGCTGGAGGGAATCTTTTTGGAAAATCAGGTAAAACAGGTATCCCGCGGCGCTTGAAAAATAGAACCCGCAAGCCATGAGAACCGAAATTTCCATGTGATATTCCTTTTAGTAAGGTCCAAGAGATAAACGCCGAACATCAAAAAAACAACAAACACCCAACCACTAACATTGAAGGATTCGGTGTTTAACGTTCGCCTTTTATAGCCCCTCGACGTCCCCCAACAAAGATTTCCGATTATATCCGGCACCCAGCACATCCGCCAACAACGCATCCAGCGCCAGATGGCGACCATCCCGGATCATCTCCAGCACCCCCCCATCGATCAGGGCATTAAATAAAGGTTTGTGCGCCTCCGGGGCGTGATCGACGGCAAGGAGCCTTTTTCGAATTGCGCCCACCAGCTCAAGAATATCAGCATATTCCCGGCCGTATATCCCCTCAAGATCCCGGCGCATCTTCTTGGCAAACGCCGGACTTTTACCAGAGGTAGATATGGCGATAACAAGGTCCCCCCGCCGAACTACGGCCGGAAGAATAAAATTGCACAGCGCCGGTTGATCGGCGATATTACAAAGCAGCTGTCGTTTTTCAGCATCTTCATAAATCTGCCGGTTAAGCGTTTCATTATTGGTCGCGCCGATAACAAGGAAAGCACCCTCCAGATCCTTTTGGCGATACGCCCGGCCATGATATATGATGTCGCCATCTTGCACAAGTGACTGCACACAAGGCGTGGCGTCTACGCTAACCACGGTGACCATCGCACCACAGGCCAGCAATCCGTTAATTTTCCGCGTACCGACCGCGCCCGCGCCGACCACC
>Ga0056107_100244_pt1 | contig 10567 bp, 15 predicted proteins | sample WorMetcrassitun2_FD_77006 | JGI IMG/M metagenome (GOLD analysis project Ga0056107, IMG submission 77006) | Marine gutless worms symbiont microbial communities from Max Planck institute for Marine Microbiology, Germany - Olavius crassitunicatus.2 ...
AATGAATTGACGGGAATCCGGTTAAAATTGATTACCGCACGATGGTCCACCGTCAACGATCTTGCTATTGTTGGATAGACACCTTGGCAAAAAATAATGACCAGCATTAATCCAATACACCTTTTGTATTCATTCCATTCTCCTTAAAAAAAATAGGCTTACGAATGATTCGCCGCAACATCGTTTATACATCCAAGAAATGAGCAAACCCGTCCATAGATCGCATCCCAATCATCGGGTGCCATCCAGACCATTTCCCTATCTGCCTTGAACCAGGTTAGTTGGCGCTTCGCATATCTCCGCGTATCTCGTTTCAGGGTCCGAATTGCTTCGTTTTTGTTTATATGGCCAGCCAGGTAAGCGGTGAAATGGCGATACCCAATCGATTGCATTGCCTTTGCTTTAGGGTTGCAACCGCTGTCTAAAAGACCCTGGACTTCGTCTATCAAGCCCGCTGCAATCATCGCTTCCACCCGCTGATCGATTCGCGCGTAAAGAGCGGTTCGATCCATAAATAGACCGATTTTTAATGCATCAAACGGATTGTCGCCGAACTGATGCGCCGCCTGGACAGATGACATGGGACGGCCGGTCATTTCATAGACCTCAAGGGCCCGGATAATACGAAATGAATCATTAGGGTGGATGCGCCGGGCTGCAATCGGGTCGCAATGGGTCAGACGCTCGTGGAGAAAATGGCTACCGCAGGTCTCGGCTTCGTTCTTTAACCGGTTTTTTACAGCTGGGTCGGTCATGGCCGCTTCCGATAGGCCATGCAACAACGCCTTTATATACAGGCCGGTCCCGCCAACCACCACCGGCAACACATTGTTTTGGATCAATTTCCGCACACATGGACGGGCCATGCGGACGTATCCGGCAGCATCAAAAAAATCATTCGGATCTGCCACATCGATCATATGATGGGGTATCCGCGCCGTTTCGTTGATCGTAGGTTTGGCCGTACCGATGTCCATATACCGGTAAACCTGCATGGAGTCCGCCCCGACAATCTCTCCTGTAAATGCTTCGGCTACTCGGACAGCCATCGTGGTTTTACCGATACCGGTGGGACCGCAGATGACAACTACTTTCGGTTTTGGGTGGTCAGTGTTCATCGAGACATTCAATTGGCCTTGGTGAATAAAGTTGCCGTTTTCAAATAGGAAAAATTGATATAATAGCCTGTTGGACCGTTGTTGTCAAAAACGATCTTATCCGGCAATTTGACGTATATCAGCAGCCAACCCATTGCGCCCATTGTTTGGAAACGGTATTATAAAACAAAATACGGTTAACGGTGAAAAGTAAAGGTATAGTATCCTTATGGATAACGTCATCAATTTCAATACCTACCGGAAACGGGCTATAATAAAGCGAATTTTCGGCCCCTGGCAACGGCGGTTTGGGGAAACATATGATCTGAAAACCCGGCTCAAAGACCTATCCGGCCAGACCCTTCTACGATTGGCTAAGCCCAGCGATAATAGTGCGGTGCCTTACTATGAATTGATCATGGGTGTCTTGGATTTTGGCCATGCAAAAGAGTTCTTTTCCCTTGATGATCATCGGAAAATGACGGTTGTGGATATTCACCTGTTTCTTGCCGACCATGTCCGTTTCGAAATGATGCATCGACTTATCTGGTTGAAAAGTCATTCTTGCCTGCAATATCCGATCGTAACCATGGTGGGGCAATACGACAAACTAAAACCACTTTGTCTGACTTCCACGCCCGAGCTTATCCAGTCCCATCCAAGGTATGGAGACTATTCTCAATTGATACCGAGGGAAAAGCAGATCTTTATTCGAAAAATGCTAACCGATGCGCTGGATGCATTTCAAAGCCTTGCGCCGCCATGTTCTTGATACCTTATAAATGGCAATAATTTATGACGCAGACCGGGCGGGTAAAGGATCGGTTAATTTTTTTCGATTGGCCACTTGATGAAACAGTACGGACCAAAAAATCAACAACCCCCATACCGGGCCCAATCCCGGACGCCGCTAAAAGGGGCACTGCAATTCCTGTGGCCCAACACGCCTATGATAAATTCCGGTTTGACTTAAAATATAAATATATGTAATGATACATATAATTTACGATGATACCTTTTGGTATCCAGTATGACCCGTCACACAATTACATTTTAATCTCATTAATCCCATTGCAAGAAAGTTGCAAGAAAGTTTCCAATTGGGTCAAGCGCACGATCCGGAAAGAATAAAATATGCCAATAAAAACCGCTGACATCCTTTCGGCTGCCAAAAAACTGAGGTGTCTGTTAAAAAACCTGAAATGATAGTGATGTCCGCCTGCTATGATGCGTTAACCGCAAGGCTGGTTGAAGCCGCCGGATTTCCGGCGACCTTTATGAGCGGGTTTGGCGTCTCAGCTGTCAAACTGGGCCTTCCGGATACGGGGTTGATCTCCTATGGAGAGCTATTGGATCAAGGACGAAATATTTGCAGTGCCGTTTCCATTCCGGTTTTCGGAGATGGGGACACCGGTTTTGGGAATGCATTGAATGTCAAACGAACCGTTCACGGCTATCATCGGGCAGGATTTGCCTGTGTGATGATTGAAGATCAGAAGATGCCCAAACGCTGCGGTCATACGACCGGAAAAGAAGTAGTAGCTCGACAAGAAGCATGCATGCGTATAACGGCGGCCACAGACGCCCGCAAGGAAGGGGCCAACATCCTGATCATGGCCCGGACCGATGCACGGGCCACCCACGGGCTGGAAGAAGCCATTGACCGATGCCGGGACTTTTATCAGTTGGGAGCGGATATCACATTTCTTGAAGCCCCCAAAAGCGAAGCGGAAATGCGGGCGTATTGTAAAAATGTCCCTGGCCCCAAAATGGCAAACCTGCTCGAACAGGGCAAAACCCCTATCCTTTCGCCCCAGGACCTGGCAACGATGGGATATAAAATCGGGGTATATCCGTTGACCCTTCTGAATGCATCCATCGTCGCCATGCAGCAGGCCCTTTCATGCCTTAAAGAAGGCCGCCCGTTCAAAATCTCATGGACTTTAAAGCGTTAAGGGAAATCGTCGGATTCGATACATATGATAGAGAACTTGGGAAGTATCTTTGAAGATTAAAAGGTCTTGACAATACCATATATGTATATTTTTATACGTTTTAATTTCGTTTGAATTACGGGGTCAAATCAGGTAAAAGACTCATGGAATTTTATAAGGATTTTTAAAAAGGAGTATAAAAACGAGATGACAATGACCATTACCGAAAAAATCCTTGCTTCGCATGCCGGCCTGGCGCCTTTTTCTCCCGGGCAGCTGATTAATGCACGTATTGATATGCCCTGGGTAACGACATCACCGCGCCGATCAGCATTGAACGATTCAAAAAGGCCGATACCAACTTTGGCTGCGGTTCTTCCCGCGAGCATGCCCCCATTGCCATTAAGGCCGCAGGAATTTCCTGTGTTATTGCCAAGAGCTTTGCCAGAATTTTTTACCGAAATGCCTTTAACATGGGCTTGCGATCCTCGAATGTGTCGAAGCCGTAGACGGTATTGAGGCTGGTAACCGGTTGGAAGTAGACCTGTTGACCGGCAAAATCATTAACCAGGATACAGATAAAACATTCAAAGCCGAACCGATCCCGCCATTTATGAAACAAATTCTTGAAGACGGCGGATTGATGGGCCATATTGCGAAAAGGAGTTAATCAATGAAAAAAACGTATCAGATTGGCGTCATACCCGGTGACGGCACCGGGCCGGAAGTAGTTTCAGAAGGAATAAAGGTATTAAACGCAGTGGGCGAAAAGTCAGAAATCCGATTTGATTATCACCACTACGATCTGGGAGGCGATCGATATTTGAAAACCGGTGATACCCTGCCGGCCTCTGCCCTGGATGAACTCTCCGAGCAGGACGCCATTTTCTTAGGCGCCATCGGGCACCCGGATGTGAAACCGGGAATCCTGGAAACGGGTCTGCTGCTAAGCATGCGGTTTTCCCTGGATCTGTATATTAATCTTCGCCCGGTCAAGCTCTATCCTGGTGTTGACACCCCTTTGAAAAATAAAACCGCTGCCGATATCGACTTTGACGTCGTCCGGGAAAATACAGAGGGACTCTATGCCGGTACCGGTGGTTTTTTAAAGAAAGGAACCCCCGATGAAGTGGCTGTCCAGGAATCGGTGAATACCCGTAAAGGGGTCGAGCGGTGCATCCGGTATGCATTTGAACATTGCCGGAAATTCGGTCGCCGGAAAAAACTCACCTTGTGTGGCAAAACCAATGTATTGACCTACGCATTCGATTTGTGGGAACGAACCTTCAATGAAGTCGGCGATGAATATCCGGATATCGAAAAAGACTATGCCCACGTCGATGCCATCTGCATGTGGATGGTAAAAAATCCTGAATGGTTTGATGTTATCGTTACGGACAACATGTTCGGCGACATCATCACCGACCTGGGCGCCATGATCCAGGGTGGGATGGGAATCGCCGCCGGTGGAAATATCAATCCCGAAGGGACCGCCATGTTTGAGCCCATCGGCGGGTCGGCACCTAAATATACAGGCCAGGATGTCATCAATCCCGTCGCCGCCATTATGGCCGGTCAAATGATGTTGAATCACCTGGGTGAATCAGAGGCCGCAGGTTGGATAGAAAAGGCCGTCATGACTACCATCAAGGACGATATGGCATCCATGGACGCCGGCCGTATGGGCATGGGAACCAGCGAAGTGGGCGATTACGTCGTCACCCATATAAGGGACGACTGATCACCCCGTAAGGGAAACAGACCGCATGTATTTACCCTGCCAGGTGACGATCCGGGAAGTCGGACCCCGGGATGGGTTTCAGTCCGTTACGGCATTTATCCCCACGGCCGATAAGCTCAAAATTATTGAGGCCGTTGCAGATGCCGGTGTCAAATGGATGGAAACGACCTCATTTGTCAGCCGCCGGGCGATTCCCCAGTTACGGGATGCAGCCGACGTTATGGCAGGCGTATTGAGTCCTGGTGCATCCCCGGAAGGGATGATCCATGCGGCCATGGTGCCGAATATCAAAGGGGCCGAACATGCGCTAACTGCCGGTGTCGATGAATTGGTGGCGATTGTTTCGGCCTCTGAGGCCCATAATCAGGCCAATATCCGTTGCAGTGTTGATGCATCCATGGCCGAGATAGAGGGGATTTGCTCCCTGGCCCACTCACATAAAATACCGGTGACGGGTGCAATTGCCGTGACATTTGGCTGCCCTTTTCAGGGAGATGTACCAACCAGCGATGTATTTAATATTGTCCGCGCCTATGCTGAAAACGGTGCGACCTCTGTGATCCTTGCCGATACCACCGGTATGGCCACACCGATTCGGGTCACTGACTTGGTAACTGATTTTATGCGCCGGTTTTCCAACGTAAAGCCGATTCTCCACTTTCACAACAACCGTGGTATTGCCATGGCCAATCTTCTTGCCGCCCTAACGGTGGGTGCCGACACATTCGACACGGCACTGGGCGGTATCGGGGGATGTCCGTACGTTCCAAAGGCTGCGGGAAACCTCGCTACCGAGGATGTGGTCTTTATGTTGGAAGATATGGGCATTGAGACCGGCATCAATTTGTCAAAAATCATTGACGCGGCCAGGGTTTTGGAAAAAAAACTGGGAATGACGCTCCCCGGCCAGGTAATGAAGAGCGGCCCCCGGCACTTGTAACAAATATTGTATGGGTTACTATGATTAAAGTTTGGCAAGAACCACTATCAATTATCAATTAAAGGAGGCAAGGAATGAAAAAAACAAGACAGATGCAATCTATAGGTTATTTGGTAACGGGGCTTATCGTCGCCCTTTTGTTTTGCGGTCAGGTCATTGCCGGGCCAATCAGCATCGAGATTAGCTGCACCATGAAGCCCGGGGGGTCGGAAGAGGCTGGCATCCTGAAATTTAAAGAGCTGATCGAAAAGAAAAGCGACGGCCGTATGAAAGTCAAAGTCTTCATGAGCGGCCAACTAGGGAAAGAAAAAGCGGTCCTTGAGTTGATGAAAATCGGTCAGACCCAAATGGCCCTGACCGGTGGGATTTTTCGAACCATGTTTGCCAAGGAATATGATCCGATCACCATCCCTTTTTACATGCCGACCTGGGATAGTATTGTTGCTTACCTTGATGGACACATGGGCCAAAAAATAAAAAACCTGGCCAAGGAAAAAGGCGGCGTGGTCGATTTCGGACCCCAAAACGAGCCCCGCGACACGTCACGGCAAATCGTAAAATCATGGGGCCGGATGATATCAAAGGTATGAAAATGCGACTGCCGGCCATCCCCATCTGGGTGGATGTGTGGAAGGAAGTCGGCGCCCTGCCCACCGTTATCCCGGCTCCGTAAATATACCTGACCATGAAAACCGGGCAGGTGGAATCCCACGAAAACTCGCTGGTATCTCCCCACGCTCGAAAACTGTGGGAAGTACAAAAATACATTGTCATGACCGGCCACGTTTACTTCCCTTGGCATTGGATTGCCAGCAAAGCATGGTTTGATAAGCTCGACCCGAAGGACCAGGCGTTGATCACCAAAGCTGTCCAGGAAGCCAGGGAATACGGCACAAAGATGGAAGACGAAAAAGATGCTTTTTATACAACAGAACTCAAGAAGAACGGGATGGAGTTCATCACGCCGGACAATGCGGCCATCCGCGCCAAAGCGATGCCGGCAATTAAGCGGGCTGTGGGAAATCTTGCCCCGGGCGTGGCCGAAGAAGTAGAACGGGTATCAAAGTAAAGATAAACAACGAAACGAAAATGGTGGGGTGGGGGCACATTTGGCATCGTAACTATATGCCAATAGCCTTTTGCCCTGCTTCATCATCTTTACATAAACAGGAGTGACCTCGCATGAAAGCCATTCTTCGTGGTTACGACTTCGGCGCTTTGGTCTGTTTTTGCGCCATGATGGGCTGCATTCTGATCGAAGTTGTCAGCCGAAACATCTTGCATCTGCCGACCACCTGGGCCGAGGAGGCATCCCGCCTTTTTTGTGTCTGGACCGTTTTTCTGGGGTCGGCATCGGCCTGGTCCCGAAAATCACACATCGTGATCGATGTCCTTTTAAGACGGCTAAGGGGCCGGGCCCACCATACCCTTCGCCTGATCATTGATTTACTCAGTGCCGCTTTTCTCATCGCCATCTGGTTTGGCACCATCAGCATCATGAAAGTGTCCTACCCCTCCAAAACCACCGCCCTTGAAATCAGCATCAGCTACTTCTATCTGGGGGTTTTTTTAGGCTTGACCGGTATGATCATCTTCCATATGGCTCAGCTAAATGAAGCAATAACCCAATGGCGTCATTATCATCGACCACGGGAGCAAAGGAGCTGACCCCATGGGGATGTTAATCTTTTTTATCGGACTGCTGATCATTCTTTTTGTCATTGGAATCCCGGTGAGTATCTCTATCGGTCTTACGTGCATGGCAGTCCTTTGGGCCCAGGGTGATTTTACCAGCATCCCCTTAAACCTGTTTCCCTTAAAAATGATGCATGGCATCAATAATTTCCCAATTCTTGCAATCCCCTTTTTCATCCTGGCAGCCAATGTGATGAATAAAGGGAGCGTCACACCGCGAATTTTCGACTTTGCCAATGGTTTGGTCGGCCATTTAAGGGGCGGGCTGGGACACGTAAATGTGCTGGCCAGCATGATTTTTGCCGGCATGTCCGGTACAGCCGTTGCCGATGCAGCGGGTCTTGGAGCCCTTGAAATTAAGGCGATGCAAGACCAGGGATACCCACTGCGTTATAGTACGGGGATCACTGGTGCCTCGTCGGTTATCGGCCCGATTATCCCCCCCAGTGTGGCCATGGTGATTTATGGCTGGCTGGGCGATGTCAGCGTCGGCGCCCTGTTCATCGCCGGCATTGTTCCGGGTATCCTGCTCGGTGGAAGCCTCATGGTAATGACCTGGGTGCTTTCTTATCGGATCGACATGCCCATGCGACCGCGCCCACCGGTCATTGAGATATGGCGTTTGTCCAAGCGGGCTATGTTATCGCTGGTCACCCCCATCATTATCGTGGGCGGTATCTGGTCCGGCCTTTTTACCCCCACCGAATCGGGCGTCGTAGCCAGTACATATGCCATCATTCTCGGCATGGTAATTTATCGGGATGTTACCTTCAAGGATCTGCTGGAGGTTTTTTCAAAAACCATCGAATTTACCTCTATCGTCTTATTTATTATTTCTATTGCCGTTCTTTACGGGTGGCTGCTGGTAAGGCTCCAGATCCCCCTGTCCCTGGCTGAACTTGTAATGCGCGTTTCCACCAACACAACGTACTATTGATTATCATCACCTTCTTTTTTCTTATCGTCGGCTGCTTCATGTCGGTGATTGAGTCGGTATTAATCTTTACGCCGATAATGGTGCCAATGGTTAAAGTCCTGGGCATTGACCCCCTTTTCTTTGGCGTTTTGATGGTCATCTCCCTATCGGTCGGGGTCATCACACCACCTTTCGGCAATGTCATCTACGTTCTGGTGGGAATTACAGATTCGACTTTTGAAGAAGTCGTGACGGCAATCCTGCCCTTTCTCATCCCGATCCTGGTGGCTATTTTGCTTCTCGTTTTTTTTCCCCAGCTCGTGACATTTCTACCCCATCTGATGATGGCGTGATTATAGGCGTTGAATTTCTGCGATATACGAATATTTCAAGGAACTCAGGGCTCGCTCAAAAAGGGGTGGGTTGCGGGTGTTTCACAGACAGGTTTGATTAAAGCGAATGCCTGCTCTCATAGATATACCGATCCCCTCGAAAATAAACGTGTGTCATCTCCAAAGGCCGGCCATCGGCACTGTAATAAATATTTTCAACGTAGAAAAGAGCGGATCCAAAGTGAATGCCGAGGATAGATGAAAGATCCATGTCTGAAACGATCGCCTCAACTCGTTGGCTCGCCTTGGTGATCAAAGCATTTCCTTTTTCCTTGAAAACCTCGATGAACGATCGATTGATAAAATCACTTTCTTCCAATTTTCCGACCAAATCAACGGGAATATAGTTAATATAGTAGGAGGCCGCTTCTCGCTTTAGTTTACGAATCCTTTTGACACACCAAACCTTTTCGTCGGATTCAAGTCCCAGGGATTCTGCAATCGGCCGGGGGCAAGGAATTTTGTCAACGGCCAATACATCAACGCTCAACCTATTTTTTCCTCGTACGGCCGAATCCACCCAATCACGAAAATTACCGGTGATTTTTAATGGGATTCGGCTTTCTTTACGGTAAATCACCCGGGTCCCGACTCCCCGCCTTCGAATAACCAAACCCTCCTTGACCAGCAGGGACATGGCTTTTCGAATGGTAATGTTGCTGACGTCAAACTCATCGGACAGCCGGCTTTCCGATGGAAGCAGGTCATTCGGCAGGTACTTGTGGGAAATAATCCGTTCTTTTAATGTCTCCGCAACCTGATAATAAAAGGGTATCGAACCATCACGGTCTTTGATAATGATCTTTGCATTTTTAGCCATTTTTCACCATTCGGATCAGCCGGCGGCCGGCCTCGATTAATATTTCGTCGTTTTTAGCAAAATGGAATCGGATAAAATGATGAACTGGTTCATGAAAAAAACTCGACCCCGGTACGGCGGCCACCCCAACTTCCTTTGCCAGATAGTGGCAAAAGGCGGTATCACCAACCGCCTTAAATTCACTGATATCAACCATCACATAATAAGCCCCCTGGGGCTTGACATAGGTTAGTTTCGCTTCATCCAGGTACCCACAAAAAAGATCCCGTTTATGGGTATAATCCTTTTGCAGGGCCTCATAATAAGAAAGCGGCAGGTTAAGGCCCGTTACGGCGGCCTCTTGCAGGGGCGCCGCAGCCCCCACAGTTAAGAAATCATGAACTTTCCGGGCTGCTAGGATAATCCGTTTCGGGGCAATCACATATCCGAGACGCCATCCTGTCATGGAATAGGTTTTTGATAACGAGCTGAGCGAAAGTGTCCGCTCGAACATATCGGGCAGGGCTGCCATATACACATGTTCGTGCGGCTTATAGACAATATGCTCGTAAACTTCATCGGTAATAATAAATGTATCAAATTCCTTTTCCAGGTCCGCGATAACCGTTAGTTCTCCCCGGGTAAATACCTTGCCCGAGGGATTGGCAGGATTGCACAATACCAGCGCTTTAACCCCTTGTTGAAATGCGGCACGCAATTCATCCGGATCAAACGAAAAATCCGGCGGATGCAGGGGAACATAAATCGGCTGGGCACCGGTAAGAACCGTATCCGCGCCATAGTTTTCATAAAATGGTGAAAAAACAATCACCTTATCACCGGGATTGCAAGCCGTCATCATGGCCACCATCATGGCCTCAGTGCCACCACAGGTCACCACGATATGATCGTCTGCGTTAAGCGTAAGGTTCATAAAGTGGCTCTGTTTTTTAGCCAGTGCCTGCCTGAAGTTCGTTGCCCCCCAGGTAATGGCATATTGATGATAGGAGCCAGATATGGCCCGGTGGGCGGCTTCGAGCACTTCCTCAGGTG
>Ga0056107_100245_pt1 | contig 10509 bp, 7 predicted proteins | sample WorMetcrassitun2_FD_77006 | JGI IMG/M metagenome (GOLD analysis project Ga0056107, IMG submission 77006) | Marine gutless worms symbiont microbial communities from Max Planck institute for Marine Microbiology, Germany - Olavius crassitunicatus.2 ...
ATAGACTTCGGTATCAAAGACCATGACGTTGATATCCTCGTCGGATGCCAGGACATGATCGATGCCGCCAAAAGCGATATCATAGGCCGCGCCGTCACCGGCAAAGACCCAATATGTTTTTTTAGTAAAGAGGGTGGCCTGATTTAAAATATCGGCCAATAGCGCATCCTCTTTCTGGGCGGGGAGCAATTTTTTGAGCTGGTCTCCGTATGTCCTGGAAAGGTTGGCATCCTGTTTGTTTTCAAGCCATCCGGCGAGTGCTTCTTTAATATCACCGGGTAATTCCGTTTCAAGGGCTTGTTGAACCTGATCGGCCAGTTTGCGGCGTTGTTGAAGGGCGCCCAGAAACAGTCCGTAGGTAAATTCTCCGGGATCTTCGAACAGGGAATTGCCCCAGGTGGGACCAAACCCATCCTTATTGACACAATACGGAATCGACGGCGCCGAACCACCCCAGATGGAGCTGCATCCTGTGGCATTGCCGATAATCATTCGCTCACCAAATAACTGGGTGAGCAGCTTGGCGTAAGGGGTTTCACCGCACCCGGCACATGCCCCGGAGAACTCAAGCAGCGGTTGGACAAACTGGCTGCCTTTCACCGTGGTGCGTTTGACGAGTGTATCACGAATGGGCATGGTCACGCTGAATTGATGGTTGGGCACCTGGGCTGCTGTCTGGCTTTCCAGGGGTTTCATGACCAGGGCCGGTTTCTTGGACGGGCAGATATCGGCACAGTTTCCACACCCCAGACAGTCAAGGGTATTGACCTGGATACGGAACTGGTATCCTTTCAGATCTTTTCCCAGTGCTTTTTTAGCCGTATATCCGTCGGGCGCCTGTGCCATCTCTTTTTCGGTTAAAAGAACCGGCCGAATGGCCGCATGGGGGCAGACCATGGCGCATTGATTACATTGGATACAATTATCAATGATCCATTCGGGCACCCGGATCGCCACACCCCGTTTTTCGTATTGGGTGGTACCGACGGGAAAAATTCCATCTTTGGTAAAAGCACTCACCGGTAGTTTGTCACCCTGGGCGGCGAGGATCGGTACCATGACATTGGTGACCCACTCGGGGGTATCTTTGGAAACAGATTCGCTTATTTTGGCATCGGCCCACGATTGAGGATACTCGATTTTAATCAGATGGTCCAGGGTTCGATCCACGGCGGAGACGTTCATGTTGACGACCTTATCGCCTTTGCGACTGAACAGCTTTTTAATCTGCCCCTTGAGGTAGCCGATGGCCTCCTCCACGGGGATGATATTGGCCAATTTGAAAAAGGTCGTCTGCATGATCATGTTGATCCGGCCGCCCAAGCCTACTTCGGCGGCGATCTTTACCGCATCAATGTTATAAAATTTAATATTTTTGCGGGCAATAGTTTGCCGCATGTGGGCTGGCAGGTGGCTTTCCATTTCTTCAAGTGTCCAGGGTGAATTGAGCACAAAGGTGCCACCATCCTTGATTCCTTCAAGCACATCGTACACGTCAACGTAATTTTCATTGTGACAGGCGATATAATCGGCGGCATCGATGCAATAGGTTGACTGAATCGGAGATTGGCCAAAGCGTAGATGAGAAATGGTCACGCCACCGGACTTTTTAGAATCGTAGGCAAAATACGCCTGGGCAAACATATCGGTCTCATCGCCAATAATCTTGATGGCGCTTTTGTTGGCCCCTACCGTACCGTCGGCACCCAGGCCCCAGAATTTGCACTGGACGGTTCCCTTGGGAGATACGTCATAGCCGGTATCGACGGGCAGGGACGTATGGGTCACATCGTCTTCAATGCCCACGGTAAAATGATTTTTCGGTGAATCCGTATTCATGTTGTCGTAAACGGCTTTAACCATGCTGGGGGTAAATTCTTTGGACCCCAAGCCATAACGCCCATTGATCACGGATGGTTTGGAATTAGATTCCATATAGACCGTACAAACATCCTGATAAAGTGGGTCTCCAAGGGCACCCGGCTCTTTGGTACGATCAAGAACGGTGATCTTGGTGGCGGTTTTGGGGATGGCGCCGAGCAAATGTTCAGCCGACAGTGGTCGATACAGGCGGACCTTTATCAGCCCGACTTTTTCACCTGCGCCCGTCATGTGGTTTACGGTCTCTTCAATCGTTTCACAAGATGAGCCCATGGAAATAATGACCCGTTCGGCTTTAGGATGCCCCACGTAATCAAACAACTGGTATGGCCGCCCGGTGAGGTCGCCCACCTTTTTCATATATATGCTGACAATTTCAGGAACTTTGAGATAATACGAATTGGCCGCTTCACGGCCCTGAAAATAGATGTCCGGGTTCTGAGCCGTTCCCCTGATTTCGGGCCGTTCGGGATTGGCGCTCCGGGCGCGAAATGCGGCCACGGCATCCATATTGGTCAACGCAGCCATATCCTTATAATCGATGGTTTCGATCTTTTGAATTTCGTGGGATGTCCGGAATCCATCAAAAAAATGGATGAAAGGGACACTCGACTCGATTGCTGATAAATGGGTGACCAGTGCCAAATCCATCGCTTCCTGGACCGAATTCGACGCGATCATCCCAAACCCGGTCTGGCGCACGGCCATTACATCCTGGTGATCTCCGAAAATCGACAGGGCATGGGCGGCCACGGCCCGGGCGGTGACATGAATGACGGAGGGCAACAGTTCGCCGGCCATTTTAAACATATTCGGCACCATCAGTAACAACCCCTGGGAAGCCGTGAAGGTCGTGGTCAACGCACCTGCAGCAAGCGCCCCGTGAACTGAAGCTGCGGCACCGGCCTCGGACTGGAGCTGACGAACCAGCATCGGTTGGTCAAAAATATTTTTTAGGCCATTGGCAGCCCATTCATCGCAAATTTCGCCGATGGGGGATGACGGGGTAATGGGATAGATGGCAGCAATATCGCTCATGGCATACGCCACATGGGCGGCTGCGGTGTTTCCATCGATGGTTTTCATTTCTTTAGGCATAAACTGGTTCCTTTGTGCTGAAAAATTATAGATTTTAGGAGAAATAATTAAAATTATTATTAACAGTATACTCTATACAAGTTTGGTCGGGGTTGTAAATGAAAAAGACCGTTTTGGATGGATTGTCGACAATTGATTCGACTGGGTCACCGCATTCTTCTGGTTGGGAGTGGAGATTGACCTCATTGACGGAAAAATGTATACTTTCGCTCAGTCGGTGGTCATGGATGAAATAAAATTGCTCATGTCCGAAAACCGCCAGCTTTTAGCCCATGACCTGTTACCATGAGCGGTATGAAAAAACTCACCCACTCAGACTATCAAAAAATCATCCTGCGCCGCGACCCTCGCTATGACGGGCGTTTCTATTTCGGGGTTACCACCACCCAGATCTATTGTCGCCCCGTTTGTCCGGCCAGGCCGAAACCGGAAAACATCGTTATCTACAAAAGCGCCAGCGAAGCTGAAACGGCCGGTTGAAGGGCGTGCCTCCGGTGCCGCCCGGATTTAGCGCCGGGCCATAAAATCATAAATCCGGGTGAAAACATAGCCGGCAAAGGGCTTCGATTAATTGAAGAAGCGGTTACTGATAACCAGGGTGTAGAATTCATCGCGCAGTCTCTGGGGATATCCGGGCGGCATTTGAGGCGGGTGTTTGATGAACAATTGGGGGCATCTCCCATCGAGATCATGCAGACCCGAAAACTGCATCTCGCCAAGCAATTTATTCTGGAAACCCGGAAATCGATCACCGAGATCGCATTTGCCACGGGGTTTAACTCCATCCGGAGATTTAACGAAGCGTTCAAGGCATCCTACCGGATGACACCGTCAATGCTCCGGAAAACTCGTGGCAGCAACGTCAAAAAAGGCGATGGCATCATTTTGAACCTGATGGTGCGAAAACCATACAACTTTGCCAATGTGCTCTCATTTCTTAAACGGCATGCGGCCGGAGGAATTGAAAAGGTGGGCACCCATATTTATGAGCGCTATATTCCAAACGAACAATCGTATGCAACTGTTGCCGTTACCATTAATAAAAGGCAGGATGCATTACAGGTTAATTTAAAAGGCGTTAAGCTCCATGAGGTGTACCCGGTGCTCGTAAAAATACGGCGGCTTTTTGATGTGGATCACAATCCGGTCCATTTACCTGAAGCGCCACAAATCAGGCAATCCGGTGTTCGCGTGCCGGGCAGTTTCGACCCCTTTGAAGTGGCCGTTTCCATTATCTTGGGCCAACTCGTTTCAATTAAGCAGGCCATCCAAAAATTATCGGAACTGATTCAACAATTTGGTTTACCCATAGCCGGCAAGGCCATTTACAATTTTCCCGCCCCTTCGGATTTGATGGACAAAGAAGTAGAAAAGATCGGTATCACCCGAACCAAGGCGGACGCTATCAGAACCTTGTCTGCCCAGGTTCATCGGCATAAACTAACGTTTTCTTACAGCGCGGATTTGGAAAAGACCCGGAAGCAGCTTCTTTCCATCAAGGGGGTTGGTCCGTGGACCACGGAGATGATCATGATGCGTTGTTTTGGTGATGTGGATGCGTTTCCAAAAAGCGATCTGTTTATTCATAGGGCATTGGAACAAAACCGGGCGGATGAAGCCCCATGGAGAACAAACCGTTCCTACCTGACCCATTTTATCTGGAATGAGTTTGCAAACGCCTTGTCATGAAGGAGAACCCAAATGAAAATATGTTACCAAATAGTCTCTTCACCCATTGGCGATCTGTACATCGCTGCCGACACTATGAATCTGCGAACGGTTGTTTTTAAAAACGAATGGGAGGCATTCAAAGCAAGGCTGGGCGAAGTACACAATGAATCAAATAGTCTCATACAAAAGACGCAAACCCAGCTACGGGAATACTTTGCAAAAGAACGGACAGAATTTGATCTACCGGTCGCCTTTTCAGGGACACCGTTCCAAAAACAAACCTGGCAGGCGCTGTTAACCATCCCCTATGGTGAAACCCGCTCTTATTCATATCAGGCCGAGCTCATCGGCAATCCCAAGGCGGTGAGAGCCGTCGGCAGAACAAACGGCCTCAACCCGATTGCCATCGTTGTTCCCTGTCACCGAGTCATCGGAAAAACAGGCAAATTGACAGGCTATGCCGGCGGGCTTGATAAAAAGGAGTTTTTGCTGAGGCTGGAGAGCCGGGATTAACCATTGTCAATTATCAATGGTCATTAGAAAAAACGAATTGATGAAACGGCTGTGTTCGTTTCTATTTTAAATAATCGGTATGATATCATATTGTTCGGCGGTATCATCCGAGATATAACTGCTGGACAGCTGTTGCCCACCCGGCTTTAAAAACTCCTTGACAAATACCACAACGTGATATAGATAAGTCATTCAAAATGGCAACAGATTCTCGCCTGTTTCTGATCGAACCCAGCAGCTAAAATCTATTAAGGTTCTCTAGCGCACGGTTGTGGATGCATCGGTAAATATCATCAACAAAGGGGGTAGATATGCAGAATGATAAAATTTTAGTGCCCTATAATTTTACGGCCTATGATCAAAAGTCCCTGAAGTTTGTGATTAACACCTTCGCCAGCAACTGGGATGCCGATGTCACACTTTTTTCAACCTACACCCCCTTGCCTGAGATTGAAGCCCGAGATGCCCCGATTATGGCCAAGCTAAAAAGCAGTTTGAGTTATCTTTCCCAACAGAACACTGCTCAGGAAAACGCCTTGAAAGACGCGGCAAAGAGCCTGGTTCAAGGTGGATTTCCAAAAGACAGGATCCAGACAGTATTTTTACCGAGGAAAAAAGACATCGCGACCGAGATCATTCAACTTGCCAAAGCAGAGCACTTTACGATAATTGTTGTAAACCATAAGCAAAAAAAGGCAACCCACTTTTTCACGGGCAATGTATTCAATAAAATTATCACCACTTTGAAAGATGTGGCGATATGCGTGGTTACTTGAAATTGGCCGCGCCTATGGCCATAAAGCCGAGGGCTTGCCTTGCTGCGAGAATTTTCTTTTCCATTTCCAAGGGGTTTACCGGTAATCCAACTATTTTGTTCGATGGGGAGGTAACGCATGGCTTCTGATAACAAGATCGATATCAATATTTTCAAAGCCGTCACCAAGGCCATTGCCGAATCAGATGACCTGGGCATCATGGCGGATCGCCTGACGCAGCTTCTGGTGGGCGCACTTGAAATCAAGGGGTGTACCCTATTTGCCTTAAACGGCGAAACCAAGGAACTTGAAATCCTGGCGACTTTCGGAATGAGTGTCGACTATTTGAACAAGGGACCGGTGGTATTTGACAAAAGTATCGGCTGCATTCAAACAGAAGACTCAATTGTGATCAAAGATGTTAAAAAAACAGACCTGTTGCAATACCCTGAAGAGGCCCAGGTCGAAGGGATCAGGGCCATCGTTTCCATGCCGGTACTTTTCTATGGAGACACCATGGGCGCCTTGCGGCTATACCACCATCAACCCTGGGTTGTTTCCGTCCCGGATCTCGACTCTCTGATGACGCTTGCCGAAGTCATCGGCCTTGCCATGATGTACACACGATTGCTCCATGCGGCACAATCATTTAAAGAGGCGGTCGCCATATTACCCGGATTGACCTGATAGATGTAACCTTAAGGATCGCATAATAATAACTTCACAACTTAACCCATGGATCTATTTTGCCTGGCGCAATGACAATAGCCTGTCTATCACCGGTGAGATCCTCTGTTTGCCGGTCTTGACAGTCGGGCATCGTAACGCATAAAGTAGTGAATCTATTTTGGCGAAAACCCTTGGCTTAACCGTAAAGGGGGTGGATACGATGGTTAGAGAAAGTCAAAAAACCAAAGAATCACAAAAGAAACTCAACTGCTGGGAGGCTACCATATGCGGCCGGCAGCCGGGAGGAAAAAACGCTGAACAGGAAGGGGTTTGCCCTGCCGCAGCCGACATGTCATTCAACGACATTAATTCGGGTATATGCGGCGGCAGAATCTGCTGGGCCGTGGCGGGCACCTTTTGCGGGGGATGTACCCAAGGGTCATTCGCGGAAAAGCGCGCTTCCTGTCTTGAATGCGATTTTTATCAGATGGTTCAAGAAGAAGAAGGGATGGCCAACCTGCAGACCAAATTTTTACAATTCATCACCCGCGAAGGCTCCAGCCCCTTTATCGACAGGATGAGTTTTGTGCATGTCAAGGCAGGCACACGTTTTGTTGTGCAGGGTGAAGTCGAACACACGGCCTACATCATTCAGCGCGGTTCGTGCCTGGTGGTGGTTGAAAAAGATGGTGAACTGCACCCGGTGGATCACTACGGGGAAGGAGATATTGTCGGAGGTCTGGGGATACTGACCGGAGAGCCCCGACGCGCGCACGTCGAGGCGGAGACCGACATGGATCTCTGGGTAATGACCAAGGAACAGTTCGATGAAATTTCCAGCCTGGACCCCGACCTGCTCAATTTTATAACCGAACTCGTGGCAGACCGCCTGGACAGCCGACGCCCCACGGCCTACCGAACCATCGGCAAATTCATCGCCACGGATATTATCGGCCGCGGTGCCTTCAGTATTGTGTATAAGGGCGAGCACAAAAGCCTGGACATGCCGGTGGTGATAAAAATGATGCGCCACGACATGGCCCTCTACCCGGATTTTCTGGAAAACTTCCGCAACGAGGCCAAAACCATTGCCGCTCTGAATCACGACAACATTGTCAAGGTGTATGATTTCGACGAGCGTTACCGCACGCTGTTCATCATTATGGAGCACATACCGGGCGAATCGCTCAAAGGCATGATTCGTCGCCTGAAGTCCTTGCCCCCGCGGTTGGCGGTCCATTTTCTGGTCCAGCTATTATCAGCTCTTGAATATGCCCACCAGCGCGGCATTGTCCATCGCGATGTCAATCCCTCCAACATCATTGTCCAGCCCAGTGACCAGGTCAAGATCCTCGATTTCGGATTTGCCTGCCCCATTGGCACGGAAGATTTCGCCAATACGGGCACGGCCCATTATATGGCGCCGGAACAGATAAACGGCGATCCCTTGGATCCACGAACCGATATCTATGCGTTGGGGGTTACGGCTTATGAAATGGTAACCGGCAAGTGCCCTTTTCCGGAGAACAGTCTCAAAGAATTGCTGGATCAGCATATAACCCGTGACATCCCGGATCCGGGGCTAATTGTTCCGACTTTGCCGAACAAGCTGCGGGTATTTATCCAAAAAGCCGGCCGCCGCAATCCAAAAAAACGTTTTCAAGACGCAGGACAGGCCATGGTGGCACTGGAACCGCTGTTAAACCAAACGGGACTATCTCATAGCCAACTGGAAATCGAAAAAAGAAAAACGTCCACCCTGTTTTTAATATACAACGAGCAAAACCAAATAGAACTTAACCAGTTGATAGAGGACTTCAGCAGCAAGGCCCAGAAACTGGGTGTCGACGTAAAACTGGCGGACTTCAGGGACTTGTAAGTTTATGCTCGTCCACAAATAATCTTTTGGCACAATTTCGGAAAAAATTGGAAATGTCGAAAAAAATCAACTGCTGGGAATACATGCAATGCCAAAGAGAACCGGGGGGCGCCCTGACGGATAAAAGGGGTATCTGTCCGGCTGCGTCCCAAAATGCGTTCGACGGCTTCAACCTGGGAAACAATGCCGGCAGGGCCTGCTGGCTGGTGGCCGGGACTTTCTGCGGTAGTTGTACCCAGGGGTCTTTTGCCGAGAAACAATCCTCCTGCCGGGAGTGTACGTTTTACAAAAAAATTCATACCGAAGAAGGGAGCACCCATTTAACCCTGGACCCCTTGAAGATATTTGCCCATACCCACATTGGGCGGGTTAACCATTCTAATGAAGACCGCTATCTGATGAAAAGTATCGCGGACGGCGGTACGTTGCTGGCCATCGCCGACGGCCTGGGCGGAAATGTGGCCGGTGACTATGCCGCCGAAATACTAAGGGCCAGGTTGGCCGCTGTCACGAGGATAACCAGGAATGAAGAAGAGGCCCGACTGGCAGGATTGGCCGGCGAAATTGACAAAGCTATGTGCTATGAAATGGATAAAGACCCTTCCTTGGACGACGGGATGGGCTCCACGTTGATCGCTGTCTTGTACCGCCATGGCCGTGCGCACTGGGTACACGTGGGCGACAGCCGTTTGTACCTTTTGAGAAACCGCCAGTTAACCCAGATCACCAAAGACCAGACCCTGGCCCGATTTCTCCTGGACGAAGGCGAAATTACGGCAGAAGAAGTCCCACGGCACTATTCCAGAAATGTCATGGATCAATATGTGGGCTGCGGCTACGCGGAACCGGAAACAGGTTGCCTGGATCTTTTTGCCGGGGACGTACTGGTCCTTGCCACCGATGGCTTTTACAAGCAGATCAGCGCGGAAGCAATCGTATCCATTCTGGACACGGGCTCCAAATTGGAAGAAAAGGCTACTACGCTGGTAAATATTGCTCTTAAAGCCGGCGGAACGGACAATATTACCGTCATGTTGGCCCAAGCCACCGGTATCCATCCCAAAGAAACGGACAAAAAATGAACGACATCTATCAACGTAAAGATTTATGTTCTCTGAGCCCGCCTGACATTTCAAATGACGACATCATAGAGGCCATGAAGGGCATACAGGGATATCTGGACATCACCCCCGGTGATTTTAAGGCACTATATCAATCCGCCTATACACATGCCGTTGAGAGGCTGTCGCGAACGGTTACGGCTCGTGAGGTGATGACCTGCAGGGTCATTTGTGTTCAGGCCGACACGCCTACAGTAGAGGTAGCACAAACCATGGCCAACCACGGCATCTCGGGAGTTCCCGTGGTTGATCGTGAAAATAAGGTTATCGGCGTCATTTCAGAAAAGGACTTTCTTTTTCACATGGGAAGCCAAGAAAAAACCTCGTTCATGGAAGTTATTGTCCATTGTTTACGTAATAAGGGATGCATCGCCATTCCCATGCGCGGCCAGAATGCAGACCATATCATGACATCGCCTGCCATAACGGTGCAAGAGGATGTATCGGTTTCAACCATTTCCGGCATCCTGACAGCAAACAGGATCAACAGGGTACCGGTGACTGACAAGGAAGGTAAACTGTTTGGAATTGTCGCCAGGGCGGATATCATACAATCATCCTGCATACCGGCCATCAAGACAAACGGTCGTACATAAGGAAGGCTACAAACTTAACGGCGTGATGAATTACTTCAATAAGATGAGAGGGGCTACCAAAAGCCCTCCGATGGTGAATCTTTCCGAAATTATCTGGTCCTGGCTAGGGGCTTTTGCCGGTATCGCCGCTGTCGCATATTCGCACTATACTATTTTTGGTGAAACTGATCTGGTTATGATCATTGGTTCTTTCGGTGCTTCGGCGGTACTCCTCTATGGCGCTATTAAAAGTCCCCTGGCGCAACCGCGAAATCTCATGGGGGGCCACATACTTTCCGCCATCATTGGTGTCAGCGCATATAAGTTGTTACCCGGCCACATGTGGC
>Ga0056107_100246_pt1 | contig 10489 bp, 17 predicted proteins | sample WorMetcrassitun2_FD_77006 | JGI IMG/M metagenome (GOLD analysis project Ga0056107, IMG submission 77006) | Marine gutless worms symbiont microbial communities from Max Planck institute for Marine Microbiology, Germany - Olavius crassitunicatus.2 ...
TAAGTTGAGAGGTCATGACGTGGCGCACCGAGAGATTATCCCATAATCGATGCATGATAACGCTCAGTATGCCAACAATAAAGCTGAGCTATCTCATCAGCCGACTAGGGCAAGGGAGCGGGGGATGGCGAGGGTTTAAGTCAGTGAAACAGGCACAGCGATTCTTGTCGGTTCAATCTGGATCGTCATCTGGTGCGTGCCGAGACTTATCAATTTCTAAGAATGCGTTTCTTTGCTTGTTGGGAAAATGCAGCAATGACCTAGGTTGATATCAAGCAGGTTTTAGTAGTTCAAGGAAGTTAACTTGGCAATGTCGATTGCCCCATCCCGGAACTACCTGGTGATTTGCAGGAATACCAGCCATTGCTCAACAAAATGCTGGCGAAAAACCATGATGATTACTTTGTGGATACTGAATCCATAAATGTAAAAATTGCAAAAATTAATCGTGACAAACAAGCTGAACCACTTGTTACTGATGTTGATATTACTGGAGGAATTACAAGTCCAAGTGCCGAACTCAGACAAAAACGAGCAAAGCAAATACTCTTCGGGCTTATACTGTTATCAATAGTGCTTTTTTCACTTTAAAGTATGTCGAAATCTCCATTAAGGACGACTCAGTAAATGTTCAAAATATTTCTACTAACACTGTACTTGGTAATACACCCATCAATATCACTGGTAACAGTTTATCTGGATTGCCTGGCAATGAAAGTAATGCTGCTGAAAATACCAGCCCGGCCACGCAACCAACAAATGAAAATGAAGAAGTAATAAGAGCGCTTCTCTTTTTGAGGAGGCAAAGTCTGGATGAGTACAGGTTGGCTTATCCGCCGAAGGACAATGCTTATTACTATTTCACCAGACTTCTTGATATAGAGCCTGGTAGGCAGAAAACCATCGATGACATACTGGAGATTGCTGATCGCTATTCCTTTCTGGCCGAACAATCTATGATTAACGACAAATATGTGAAAGCCGCTGTTTATGTTGATAACGGCCTGCACATCAGTCCCGATAACGAGTCACTCATTGACCATGAAATCATTTATCAAGTCCCACGACTCGTCACTGTGGACAACCATAAAGAGTATGTTCTCTGGTAAATAAAAACGGCCAACCGAATAGTTATTCCCGATCGATTGCCTCCCTAGCTTTTTAGTACCTTGTGCTTCCCGCTCCGAGATAAGTGCCCGCATTTCCTCAATTTTAGCTTCTTCCGTCTCTGCTTCTGCGGCATCCTCAACAACATCATCGTCATCAAACAATAATTCCTCTTCGATCATTTCTTCTTCACCAGCTTACTTTTGTTCTAATGTGACTTTTAAACGCTTTGCCTGAAGCAGTTTTCCCCTAGCGACTTCTTTATCCTCTTCTGCTTTTTTAAGCAAGGCCTGTAGTTTTAATTCATCTCGCTGAGCCTCAGACACATCAGCGCCTGTATCATCAATTACTTTTTCGTTTTCGATGACAAATACCCTTAACCCACCTGTTGCACTTCGATACTGAACAGGTGGTTTGCCAGATAGTTGAGTAGTACTGTTATCCGGGTCCACCCACTGGTACATACGCGCAACTGCAAGCGTGCTGACTGTAAGTAATACTATTAAAACACAAGAACGGGGCGTATTCGTGAGCTTTAATTTTGGATGTTAGACTTGATTCAGTATAGCGCTCGAGAATATATGTGGACAGTACGCATCCACAAATATGCTTAAACCTTAAATAGCACGGAGTCTAGGGGCATTAATTACTTATTTTTAATAAAACGTTTCAGAATTATCAGATAGCAAACTACTAATGCTGATAAGTAAAATTATATCGGGTGGACAAACAGGAGTTGATCGCGCTGCCCTGGACGTTGCAATTGAAATGAATGTTGCTCATGGCGGTTGGTGCCCACGGGGAAGACTTGCTGAAGATGGACCTCTGCATAGCAAGTACAGTTTAAATGAAACGGAAAGTAAGAATTATTCTATTCGCACAGAACGTAATGTGAGAGATAGCGATGGTACATTAATACTTAAACTTGGTGAGCTGGAGGGGGGTACAAGACTGACTCTAAATTATGCCCAGCAAGAGCGTAAACCTTATCTAATCATTGATCTTGCTTCTGATATCGATACAGCAGCAATCACCAGATGGCTACGTAGTTTTCGTGTCTCTGAATTAAACATTGCTGGCCCGAGGGAAAGTAAGCATCATGGTACTTATGAGAAAGCACGATTCCTTATAATTGAAATTATTACCGCGGCCCAGCTAGCCTAACATCTATCCGTTTCAACACACCGGAGATAAGCCTGTCTAAAATCGTGTGTGTTGAATTTATCACAGCACTCAGCAGGGCTGCCAAGGAATTGGATAATTCCATTATGCAGGATAGCAACTTTGTCACAAACGGCCTCAGCATCAAACAGCATGTGAGTGTTAAAAAACAAGGTAAGATTTTCCTGTTTTAATTCTAGCAAATATTTTTTTAGATATGTCCTGGCCTTGTGATCAAGACCACTCATGGGTTCATCCATAATCACTAAATCCTTATTGCTAAGCAGACAGGCTGCAAGACCAAGTTTCTGCGACATACCTTTTGAGAATTGCCTGACAGGCTTGCTTAATACCTTTATATCCAGATCCAAAGTAGTCAGGATCTGTTTTACGCGTTCTGGATTATATTCCTGTTGGTAGAGCTTGGAAGAATACTCCAGAAAGTCCTGTCCGCTTAAGTAATATGGTGGCATGAATCGCTCCGGAAGATAAGCCAGTTTTTCCCTGGCAGTAGCCATTGATTGTTTTTGTTTAAAAATAGTAATGGAACCAGAATCTAATGAGGTAAAGTCCAGCATGCATTTAATTAATGTGGTTTTACCTGCACCATTAATCCCAATAAGCCCCAGAAATTCACCCTGATTAAGCTCTAGCTCTATACCGGATAGTATTTGCTGGCTACCATAACTCTTTTTTACTTCGTTAAATACAACAACCTTATTTACCATAATCTGTAAAGAATGTAGCAAAATATTGCTATCTTTTAAATCGTCGCACGCTATTCGCGTCCTAGAGAACGTGTTCCATGCGTTCTCTACCTTCTACGTCCATGTAGTCGTCCTTGCTGTACCCTTGCAGTCGTGCGCTCGCCGCATACGACCGCCATGAATAGCGGAAGTGTCGAAAATGTAGGAGCAATTTTCGACCATTACATCCTTGTAAATTTCTTGTATTAATATAGAAAAATTCCGTTGCAGTTCTTATTGGTGCTGTCAACATCCCAGGTAGCCGCAGTCATACATTCACCATCAGTTTTATCATAGCTAACGATATCCTCAAATACATCACCTGTTAATGCGGCTTCTAGTCCCGCTCGCATTACACCAGTGCCAGCAACCCCATCATCTAACTTTTGATCCAGGTCTTTCAATATTGGTACTGGAATATTCCCACCAAAAGAGTAGGCTAGATGGATAACAGTCGCTGCTGCTGCGCCATCCATATAAGATAGTGTATGAGCCAGTAGAATAGGACCTTGATATGCGTTCGCCGGTACATCTAAATCTGCAACAGCATTGTTCCGGTACACACTAGCATCGCCAGACGTAGCCAAAACACCTTCAAACGTTCCGTTCAGGAATCCAGAACCGGAAAGATGCGCCCAAACCGCTGCACCTTCGTCAACCGTATTGATACGACCATCACCATTACCTCCAGGTGCATTGGCTGGGGACGTGCAATCTGCTGGGTCAATCGCTCCTCCAATCACAGTACATGCTGTCGCTGGCGTCATGTCGCCAGGCAAATTATGGAAACGATCGATGAACCCGTAGTAGGCGTCCTGAATTGAAACATTCTGACTAGCAAGATTTCTTACTCTTGCACTATTTATAAGTTGTTGGCCCTTTAAAATTACTCCCAACAATAAACCGATCACTATTAAAATAATAATGATCTCTGCTAGCGTAAACCCACCTTGATGTTTAACTCTCATGATTGCTTTCTCTGGATTCGTTTGCTGCTTTAATTCTGCATCTAACATAAATTGTACTAACATTGTATCTATTAATTTTATATAGAAAATAATTATTTCTTCTTACTATTTCAAAATTGATTTAATCAGTGCTATCGAAACATCAGCAATATTTAAAAAAATCACGAAGAGATTCTATTAGTTCTAAAATATGAGTTTTTCACTGCTTAACGAAAAGTTAAACATTCTCGATACAATGCTATTTTATCCACTTTCATAGTTGTACCTATATCGGTGACTGATACACTTGCCGGAAAAAGACTAAAGAACTATTATAAAAACCATAACTATGAAAGAAGTCCTTAGGACTCACGCCATACAGATCAGTATTATGTCAATAGTACTGATGCTTTTTGTATCAAGTGCTATTGACATAATAGCTGTAAATACTCAGCGCGACCTTAGTATTTCATTTAGCGGTCTAATCCAAGTAGCCGTAAGATCAGCAGAGTTTTTTTATTTTGTTTTCCATCGGGATTTTGCTTTCACTAATATTACCCTTGTTTGATCCAATAAAAGCATCACTGTTAACTGCCGTATCTGTCTTACCACCGGTAGTTATTAGTTACGTCAAACCGGGTTCAGTCTCTTACACCCCAATGGAATACGGCTTGCTGACAGTGCTAATCTTATACGCCATTAATGTATTAATTAGTTACTTTATAGAAACCCAATCTAAATAAAAAATTATTAATATACTAGGTCGGTACATCTGCCCGGAACTAGTAGTATAAATTAATAAACAAAAAAACAGGCTCAATCTGGATGAGCATTCTGAAAAACTAACAGTATTTTTTTGCGACCCACAGAACTTTTCTGGAACTGCCGAACAGCTTAATCCCAAGGCAACTTGCACTGTTGTTCAATGAGTGCTTTACTTCAATTATCGAGATTCTCTTTAAACATGGCGCAACCATAGATAAATATATCGGAGACTCCATTATGACATTCTGAGGCGTTCATGTACCGCAGCCAGACCATGCCGCACAGATCAGTAAAGGCTGCGTTTAAAATGCAAAAAGAGTCCGTACGCTATCAAATGAATTCACCAGTCGCGGTTGGTCAGAATCAAGAATTGGCATAGGTATAAATACCGGAGTGATGAATGTTGGGAACATGGGCTCCAAGTATCTTGTAGCATACACAGTTGTTGGTGATGCAGTAAATCTCGTCGCCCGTCTCGAAAGTCTCGAAAGTCTCGAAAGTCTCGAAAGTCTCGAAAGTCTCGAAAGTCTCGAAAGTCTCGAAAGATATTATCGGATCCCTACTATTGTTAGCGAAGCTACAAAAATGAAACTCCGAGTATCATTTATAGGGAGCTGGACGAGGTACAGGTAAAGGGCGCTAAACAAAAAAGATGGTTATTACCAGGCAATTCTGGAAAAGATTGATGCACAGATGAAATTAGTCAATTCTTAGTATCTGAAAAATATTTATAAGGCTTGCTAACAAGCAACAGGGGTTAATCTTACCCAGTCTACTATTTTTGTTCTAGGCCCAATCTATCCTGTAAGAACTTCAGTTCGTTTTTATCTTTTATTGCACCACTCTCAAGTAAGCCTCCCAGCAATACCATTGCGCCCTCAGTATCACCCATATCATCCAATATAAATAATTCCATTTGCTTCGCCCAAAATGGGACGCTAGCTGCTGTTACATGTTGACTCAAGGCGGCAGCATACTTCCTGGCTAGCCTCAAGTCATGTAAACGATGCTTGGCGACATATACCGCATGAGTCATCCATGGCCATCTATAGTTTGGGGCTTCAAGAAATTTCTCAAGTATGAACTCCAGCATTTGACGCTTTTTTTCATCATCAGGTACTTCACTGTAAAGCTTACTTGCTGAAAGCAGAGGATATTGTGATCTATTATCCAGCCTTAAAATAAGATCCAACCATGCGATTATCTTATCATAATCAAGTTCTCTAAACGGGATACTGACCCCTGGTTGATGATCAAAGGCCTGAAGCCATAGCATTAGTAATCTCGAACTAGTTGCTGTTTCACCCAGGCTCATTGTTCTAAGCAATAATTCTGATTGCACTACAGGTAACTCCTTCGCCAGAACAGTTACTTTTTGTCTCGACGCATGCCACGCAATCTGCGCCGATATGCCTAGTAGCAAAACAATGATAATAGTCTTTGGGACAACATTAACTGGACGTTTCTTCTCAAAAAAACAACTGATTGCATAAAACACATCACTCTCATTATTTAAAAATTCTTTCTATATAAATCAAATAGTCCTGCCGCCATAAGCAGTGCTAAATATATTATTGTCTGAATAAACACAATCGTGAGTTGATTCAAATCAGCCCCGTATACAAGCCATTCACTGTTAGAAAACTTGTCTAACGCTGGCAATACAAACGCGATGGAATCCAATACAGTATTAAAAAACTCCTGAGAAAAAGTTTTAATCTCAAGTATCCGGCTATTACTAATAAGCTGAATACTGCTCATACTTCGTGACAACAAATAGAAGGCAATCACTGTAACAAATACGATAGTGGTATGACTAAATGTAAACATACAAAGAAGACTTAACGCAATAATGATTAGCAGTTCACAAATAAGTGATACCAACCAGAACATTACGTATACAATGTGACTATATATCGACAATACGAGAGCTGCAGCGCATGCAATAATGATAGACAACAAAACAAAACCAGTAAATTTGCCCAGATAATACGATGATCTGGTGATTGGCAATGACAACAACATCTCCAAGCCTTTATCATTAAACTCCCTAACCATGCTGGTAATTACAAACAAGCCAACAATGCACACTGAAAATATTCTAAGCCCTGATGCCAGAAGTAATCTCTGGATTTGCTTTGTTTCTGTTATCGCCAGTTCACCTATAAATTCTGTTAATCCAATCATACAGATCATACCAATCAGCATCATCGCGAAGAGTCGATTACGTACCGCCTCATGAAAGGTGTAGAGTGAAATACTGAACACGATTCTGTTCATATTTAAACTAGAAAGCTCCGGCTGCAGATAACACAGTATAAGGGATAACAATCCGAATTTCACTAATATAACAAATCTCATTCAAAATATTTAAGCGCGGCGAGATTTGATTATCCTGGCATTGATGCTTGAATTCATGCACTTTTCTATATGGTTGGATTTTAGTAGTGCGGGCCCCGTTCTTTTATGTTAATTCATTTTGGCCTGTTCTTGATCTGACAACTAGTATGGAGAAGCGACGAAAAAATATCCCGGAAAAACAGTGTTATTTTTTTATTTTGACTATCACGTTTGTTACGATCCCGAATTGGATGTTAATGTTCAGCTGACTGATTTTACTAAGTGGTTTTTTCGGTGGCAGAGTCGTAATTAATCGACAGGAAAGAAATACTTATATGATTGTTCTGTTATTTCTAATTTCAGAACTCATTATTGAAGTCACTGCCAATCTATTCCAGATACCTATTTCTAGTAATATCCGAGAATTATTCAGCTTTGTGCTACCGATCTTACCTCTTGTAATAACACTGTTACCATTGAACAGGGATAATGTATCAATGCAATCTGTCGATATTCTTCACACTTTGGCAACCTCTGCATTACTTTGTGTACTGATTTTCGGAAGTTTGCTAAACATATGCCTTGGCCAATCAGATTATCTAGCTTTTCTGGTTATATCCTTTATTAACTATCGCTTTTTTCCTATTTGCATTCAGCTGGTTGCTTTCACCCAGAGCTGGGTTTAGTGGCTTGTCACAGCTCTGATCGCGCTCTTTATTGAATGTTAGCACGCCCATTGAAGAACTAGCTAACAGGGCCGTCTAGTCTCTCTCAGAGACTGCAAACAGCAGAAGAGATCCTGGAAACCTCTATGGATGAGCTTAACGCCCTTCCATGGATCAAAGGATTAAAATGGTCTACTGATACTTCGGCAGATGAGTGTGGTACAAAAAGCAAGTATGAAAATATTTTCAAAACTGATGATCTGACCGTTATTGTTTATGCTTATTCCTGGATGGGCGGTGCCTTATATATTCACTGTAACCTACTTGTCCGGCTTATTGAAAATTTCTATGTTGCAAAACTTCGCAAACGAAAACTCACTCAACAAGTCCAGCTTCAAGCTATCTACGAAACAGGTGTCAGAGTAATTCATGATATCAAGAGCTTACTTCAATCAATGCATGCAATTACCGGTATCATCGATGTCGAAAAGGATGGTGGTGCGAACAAAACAGTTTCACAAAGGTTGTTAGAAAAACAATTTATGTGAAAGATTGGCGGCAAGACATAAAACAAAGGAATAATGAGATTGATGTTAATTTTGAATCTGACATTTCCGGCGATCCGTTTATCCCTGTAGAGTTATTCGATAGCGTTGTAGAAAATCTGTTTGAGAATATTAGAGAAAAAAAGCAGATTGAAACAAGCATATCAATATATATTTCGCTATTTTGTGACTCAGACAACATACAACTTTTGATTGTCGACAATGGCTCAAAAATCTTTACTGAAAAGGCAGAATCGCTATTAAAATAGCCAATACAATCAGATAGTGGTCCTGGAATTGGGCTTTACCAGGCCTCCCGACATGCTGAATCCCTGGGATTTTTGTTAACACTGAAAAAAAAACGAGAATGACAACGTCTGTTTTGAACTTAGAAAAGTAAGCAATTAGCTAAATCTAATTCACGGTATTCAGTCGGTAAAGAATCTTAGGATTGCCACTGGTTTAGGGTAGTCTCACAGATGAAACCATTCTGTTATATAATAGCGGCCTGGTAAGCCATACCATCATATCGTCGAATTCATCTTCCGTTCCATCATTGTCGCGATCCAGATTATTTACGTCGCCCGATTCATAGCTCGTATTAAATGTTTCATTCAGCCCATCAGCGACAAGATTAAATCCTGTTGAATATATTATGACAACTGGACTTTCTGTAGATGAGGTCAATGGACTATAGGCTGACGCCCCAACAGTTGAAGTTAAGGTATTCAACTAGCTAATACTTAGTGTACTGCTTGGGCTGGAAGACAGGGTAAAAGAATTAAAATAGTTGGCATCTATCCGGTATCGATAGTGTCCCGACCAAGCATCAGTGGTCTGGCTTCTTGCTATACCCCAGGGATCATATTGGAATGATAAACCCAATGGTTTCCATGGCAAGTAGCTTTCGGTTGCATTAGGATTGCAAGCCAACGCTGGTGTTGCAGAGGGGTCTTCTGCTCCATAGTCAGAATCTGCCGGATCGCTTTCGCTCGAATAACAAGGCAAAACCAATAATAGCCTCAGTGATTTGTTGTATTTACTGCCTGACTTGATCTCTCTGCCTGTCCTCAAGTTGAATCGTTAGTGGGCCTAACAGGCCACCAAATAACACGGAAACAACGAACATAACCATGGCAAGTTCAACTAGGGTAAACTCACTGTGCGTTTTCATTTGCTTTTTTATTATCTTACCTAGTTAGGCGAAACAGTGCTGACCTGATCATTAAATGTTGTCGTTATCTCTCCCGTTTCAAATTCATCATCAGAGCTTGATACATTTTCAACCTCTAAGTAATCAATAATATTACCGCTGGCTCTATCCTGCGCTACCAATTTCATACCGACAGCTAAAATAATTGCTTCTCTGTCAGTTATGAGTCAGGTTAGGGACTGGGGTCTGTAAGGACAAACAATTACTGGAACAACTGTTACTCTCTCCGGGAATGACGCCGCCACTGTAGCCATGCAGCACATGTATTGATGTCAGTTATTATCGACAAACCACTCCGGAATAACATCATAATCCACGTCAAGTAAAAATTTATCCCAGAAACCTTAATTTTACCTAATGCACCAGCGCTCGGTACTGTCGTCGTCGCATCACCAACCAGTACACCTGCGCTGTCATAATCACGAATACTTACTAACGCAGTTACTGCGTTCCTCGGTATCGAGGCATCAGATCCTGAACCAGTACAGTCGGAATCGTAATCCAAACAGACATTCCGCTGTCGGACGTCACTCGTTGTTATAACATCGAAACCACCATCCACTGGTGAATTACTATTTGTCCTGACGTTACAAATCATATTCGCATCGATCTACATAGTCAAGAAATATTCTGTAACTATCGCCAGCATTAATATCATTCTCACTTCCGTCCTGTAAACTTGTATATTCAAACCAGTAGCCTCCTGATGCCCAGTTATAACCAAAATTGGTAATCAGTCCCTGACTATCGCTTCCATTCTCAACAACAGAATCATTTTGTTTTAATTTAACTGAAGAAGCAGCAATCATCAGATAGTTATCTCCAAACCATGAAGGTATTATTTGCCTCTCCCGGCAACGAAGTGCTGGCATTGCCGAGTTAACTTCCTTGAACTACTAAAACCTGCTTGATATCAACCTAGGTCATTGCTGCATTTTCCCAACAAGCAAAGAAACGCATTCTTAGAAATTGATAAGTCTCGGTACGCACCAGATGACGA
>Ga0056107_100248_pt1 | contig 10465 bp, 9 predicted proteins | sample WorMetcrassitun2_FD_77006 | JGI IMG/M metagenome (GOLD analysis project Ga0056107, IMG submission 77006) | Marine gutless worms symbiont microbial communities from Max Planck institute for Marine Microbiology, Germany - Olavius crassitunicatus.2 ...
AATGGCGCGCCATTGCGAGAATGCCATGGCAGTGGCTCGATTCCTGAAAAAACACCCCAAGGTCGCATGGGTAAGGTATCCCGGTCTTAATGACGATCCGGCGCATCCGGTAGCCGCAAAATACCTGAAAAAGGGCTTTGGCGGGATGGTGGTGTTCGGTATTCAGGGGGGCCTGGATGCCGCAAAAAACTTTATTGAGAACCTGGGGCTATTTTCTCATCTGGCCAACGTAGGAGACGCCAAAAGCCTGGCGATACATCCAGCCAGCACGACCCATTCCCAGCTGAACGAAGATCAACAACGAGCCGGTGGTTTGACCCCCGACCTGATTCGACTGTCCATCGGGATTGAACACGAAGATGATATTATTAATGATTTAGACCAGGCTCTGACAGCGAGGTAAGGTGATTATGGAACCCAGGGAATTTGCGAATATTCGTGGCAAATTGAATAAAACTCAAAAAGAGATTTCTCAATTGCTGGGAACATCCATCAAGGCCGTCCACAGCTACGAACAGGGTTGGCGAAACATCCCCGGACATGTGGAGAGGCAGATGTTTTTGCTGGCATATCAGACATTGGTTGACCGGAAAAAGCAGCGCCCCTGCTGGAAGATAACCGATTGTCCGAAAGATCGTCGGGATGGCTGTGCGGCCCGGGAGTTTAAATTAGACCGCCTGTGCTGGTTTGTCTGCGGCACCCTTTGCCGGGGGGTGGTCCACGCAAACTGGAAAGAAAAGATGGCGATTTGCAGGAAATGCGAGGTGTTTCAGCCGATTTTAGATCAAACCATTGTCCATGAGTGAATATATTGAACATGATCAAAGCGGGGTATCGGTTGGATTGGTTAAGAAACAACGATTCACCTTTGCCCAACCACCGGACGAATTGGCCTTAGAGAGCGGGGCCACGCTTGGGCCCATCACCATCGCCTATGAAACCTGTGGGGAGCTAAACCCGGATAAAAGCAACGCCATATTGATCTGTCATGCCCTCACCGGCGATGCCCATGTGGCCGGTTATCACGATGCGGATGATCCCAAACCCGGATGGTGGGACATCATGGTGGGGCCAGGTAAGGGGATCGATACGGACCGGTATTTTGTGATTTGCACCAATATCCTGGGTAGCTGCATGGGATCCACCGGGCCATGTGCGTACAATCCTAAAACAACCGATCCCTATTCCCTTGATTTTCCGGTCGTCACCATCGGTGATATGGTCAATGCCCAAAAAGCGCTGATCGATCACCTGGATATCCCCTTTCTCCACGCCGTCATCGGCGGTTCTATCGGCGGTATGCAGGTCTTGGAATGGTGTGTGCGGTTTCCGGAAATGGTGAAATCAGCGATCCCGCTGGCGACTACCATCCGGCATTCTGCTTTGGCCATCGCGTTTAATGAGGTAGCCAGACAAGCCATTATGGCCGATCCCAATTGGAATAACGGAAAATACTATAATGGACCCCGGCCGGATCTCGGCCTTGCCGTGGCCCGGATGATCGGCCATATCACCTATCTGTCCGATGACGCCATGCGGTTGAAGTTTGGTCGCAGACTTCAGGATAAAAGCGATTTTTCGTTTAACTTTGATGCCGATTTTCAGGTGGAAAGCTACTTGCGGCACCAGGGAAAAAAGTTTGTGGAGCGATTCGACGCCAACTCCTTCCTTTACATCACCAAGGCCGCGGATTATTTTGATCTGGGTAGAGAATATGGTGAGGGGTCTGATGTCGATGCCTTTTCAGATACCCTCGCCAAGTTTTTAGTGATGTCTTTTACATCTGACTGGCTCTACCCGACATATCAATCCCGGGAGATTGTCAAGGCATTGAAAAAAAATGGGCTGGATGTGAGCTTTTGTGAGATTAAAGCCCAATGGGGGCACGATGCCTTTCTACTACCCAGCGATCGGATGACAACTTTGATCAAAGGATTTTTAGCCCATGCCACCGATTGATGCCGCAACCGGCCAGTTAAGATATGACCTGAAAATTGTGGCGTCCTGGATTCCGACCGGTGCCAGCGTACTTGGGTTGGGGTGCGGGGAAGGGGACCTGCTCTATTATTTAAAACACGAAAAACAGGTCACCGGTTCCGGTATCGAAAAGAAGGAGGCCCGGGTCGCCGCCTGCATTGAAAAAGGACTGACTGTTCTCCAGGGAAATATCAACGAAGAGATCGACGACTATCCGGATGATGCCTTTGATTTTGTCATCTGCACATTGACCCTCCAGCAAGTCTACGACCCGGCCAATCTGATCCGCACCATGCTGCGAGTCGGCAAAAGGGGGGTTGTCAGTTTTCCCAATTTCAGCCATTGGCGGATCAGAGGCCAGCTATTTCTTACGGGCAGCGCACCCAAAACCAAACATCTTCCCTATGAGTGGTACAATACGCCGAATATCCGTGTGATCACCTTAAAGGACTTTCGAAAATTTGCGGACAATGTCGGCATCCGAATTGTAAAAGAGGCCGCCATCCGCACCGAAAGGGAGAATCGTCCCGGAACAATTGTCACCCGCTTCACGGATTGGCGTGCGAACTATGGGATCTTTATGGTGGAAAAAAAATAGCCGTAAATTACCCTATCCTTCAAACAGTTTTTCCCGATACGCGACCAGATATTTTTCACAATATTCATCTTTACCCACCAGGGCTTCTGCGGCGATAATATTGGCCATCATGTTTCGATCCATCGGATTGATAATGGCACCGTCAAGTCCCTTGGTAATGGCCATGGTCATGAAGGTCTGATTCAAAAACTTACGATTGGGCAATCCGAAGGAAATATTGGACAGGCCGCAGACCGTATGGATTCCTTTAAACGTCGTAACGATTTTTTCTATGGAGTTGATAAATTCCATACCGAACTGGTTGTTGACCGAAATGGGCTGAACAAGGGGATCTACATAGATGTTTTCAATATTGACATTGTGTTGAAGTAAACCATTTACAAGTTTGTCGGCAATGGCCATCCGGTCATCAACGGTTTCGGGCATTCCCTCGTCACTCATGCACAGTGCAACGACTTTAAGGTCGGTCCCGGCCACAATCGGCAGCAGCGTGTCGTAGCGATCTTTTTCCAGCGAGATCGAATTGATCATTGCCGTCCCCTGGTGGACTACCAACCCTGCTTCGATGGCTTTGGGATCCGGGCTATCGATACAGCATGGTATATCAACCACTTCCTGGACCGTTTCAACGAGCCACTTGACATATCCGGGCTCTTCACCCACAAATACCCCGGCATTCACATCAATATAATCCGCACCGGCCGCCGCCTGGTCTTTGGCAACCTGTTGAATGTGTTCACTGTCCCCGGCCTCAATCGCCGCAGCAATCGCCTTACGACTCGCATTAATCAATTCTCCAATAATTTTCATCGTTACTCCTTTTTTTTGTATATATTTGATTCATTCATCGTCATTTTCGTCTACTACCGATTGGCCTTCAGCTTTTTTCTTCCCATCCCCTCAACTGATAATATTCCCCCAACATAATCTCCAGCGCTTCAGGTGTCAGCGGGTTCTCCACCCCTGTTTCCCGGTAAAACCCCTTGGGCAGACGTTCATCTTCCGGTGTTATCCCTTCCCGCAGGTTGAAGCCCCTGACCAGATCGGCGATATCCCGGGCCTGGGTTTTCATTTCGTTTTCATCGAGATCCCACCCGGTAGTCAATCGAATCATTTCCCGTAGTTTCTCCCAGGGATACAGATCTCGATAGAACCGGCAGAGGATCAAGGTGTCGAAAATGGTTAACCGGTCTTCAAATTCCACGAACATTTCGGCCTTGCCTTCGATCTGATCCGGTGAAATCATCCCGGATAGTTCCGGTTTGTAGAAGGTGGCTCGCAGGTGGCAGGCCCCCCGGTCCGAAGTGGCGTAGGCCAGCCCCATCCCTTTAAGGGCATGGTGGAAATAACCGGCGGGTTCGAGCCCTTTAGCGTGAACGGCAATGTCTTCCAAGTCCCATTTCCGGGCGGCATATTTAATCCCGCGGGCCAGAATATCCCCAATCCCTTCACGGCGGGCAATTTTTTGCAGTAACCCGGCGATGGTGTCTACATCACCGTAGGCATATTTCTCTTCGATCTTTCCCCGAATGGATGCTTCCACGGTAAAGGCACACAGGTTTCCGGCGGTGATCGTATCCATGCCCAGGCGGTCACAAATGTCATTTAAGTAAGCAATTTCCTCGATACTGTCGACCATGCAGAGCCCGCCGAATGCATAAATTGTTTCGTATTCCGGGCCGTCTATTTTTAGCCCGGCATGGCGGCCTTCCTTGATCGTGCTCAGGCGACCGCAGGCCATGAAACATTTCAGGCAGGCCTTGGGGGTGACGTCGCAGCGGGTGTGCAGGGCATCGGCGCTGATTTTTTCCCAATGCTCACAGGTGCCTTTAGACCAATACTTCGTTGGGAAGGCACCGGCTTCATTGGCCATTTTAACCAACATCGGCGTTCCCATGCTTTTGTAAGCGCCTACCGCCGGATGGGCTTTATTCTCGGCAATAAATGCCTTTGCAAAGGCCTTTACTCCTGCTTCGTCTGAAAGGGGCCGGGTGCAATCTCCTTTAAACAGAATTCCTTTTACCTTTTTGGCGCCCATCACTGTTCCGGGACCGGTACGTCCGGCAGAACGCCAGTAATCGTTTTCTATCACCCCGAAACTGACCAGGTTCTCGGCAGCCGGACCGATGACAACGGCACCGGATCGTTTGGATCCGGATTTTTTGCCGCCAAATTTCTCGTTTAATGCATCTTCAGCCGCATAGGTTTCCATCCCCCAGAACGGCCGGCCATCGTGAAATTCCACGCCTTCCGGATGAACCACCAACGCTGTCGGCCTAGGGCATTTACCCTGGAGTATCACCGCATCAAAGCCGGCGGCGTCTATGGCCTCGGGGACTTTTCCCCCGGCATAGGATTCGCAGTAAAACCCAGTTTGGGGAGACTTGGTAAAGACCCCATACCGACAAGAGCCCCAGATACGGGTTCCGCCCACCGGGCCGGTGGCAAAAATCAAGTTGTTTTCCGGCGCCAAAGGATCCACCCCTGCCGGATTCAATTCATGGAGAAGGTATGAGGCCAAGCCTTTGCCACCCAGATATTTTCGGTACAGGGCTTCATCAGCCGTCTCAATGGTAAATTGGCCGGCGGTTAAATCGATTTTCAGAATTCTACCGTAAAAGCCGTTCATCGGTTTTTCCTTCTTTTAGGTGACTGTTTTTGAAATTTCTTTTTTTCGGCATATTGAACCCGAATATCCCGGCCATCAATTTTCGCACCTTTCATCGACTTTAGCACGGTCGCCGCCACACTCGGTTCCACTTCAAAAAAAGAGAACTCCCGCATGATTTCGATGGGGCCAATATTTTCAGAGCTGATTTTAGGCCGGCTGCAAATTGTTCGGATGATGGCCCCTTTTTGCAGATTATCCATGGAGCCGGCGTTTAAGAAAAATCGTTTTAATTCTCCGGGTCCGTTGTTTCTCTGCTTTCGAAACTTTTTATCTGTTCGTTGGGAAGACCCCTTCCGGGCCGGCCCCTTTTTACTCAGGGATAAATTGATATCCCCCGCATCTTTATAATAATTAAGAAAGCGGTTAAATTCAATTGAAACAAACTTTTGAATAAGTTCTTCTTTTGAAAGATGATTGAGGGTGTCATAAACGGGTGGCAGAAACCGGTCAATTTCATCATGGTCTACTTCTACCGTGACCATTTTATTAATCATGGAATAGAGCTGTTTCTCACAAATAGCCGCACCGCCTGGGATTTTCTCATACTTGAATTGAATCCCTGCTTTCTTTTCAATATGCCGAAGTTTTCTTCTTTCCTGGGAATTGATAATGACGATGGATGTTCCTGATTTTCCCGCTCTGGCCGTTCTGCCGCTTCTGTGGGTATAATTTCTCTCTTCATCGGGGAGTCTATAGTTGATGACATGGGTAATATCCCTGACATCGATCCCGCGGGCCGCCACATCTGTTGCAATCAGCATCTGAAGTGATTTGGTTTTAAATCGGCGCATGACCTTATCACGGACCGCTTGCGCCAAATCCCCATGAATGGCATCTGCATCATAGCCGTCTTTGATTAGCTTTTCGGCGATCTCATGGGTTTCTTTTCGCGTGCGGCAAAACACGAGGCCATAAATATCCGGGTAAAAATCAATGATCCGTTTCAACGCGTGATACCGGTCTCTTTCTTTCACCATATAATTCACGTGCAAAATATTTTCTGCACCACTATTTTTTCTGCCAACGGTAATTTCAACCGGGTTGCTCATATACCGCTTGGCAATTTTGGCCACTTCCCGGGGCATTGTCGCGGAAAAAAGCCAGGTTCTTTTCTGTGAAGGTGTATGTTTTAAAATCGCATCAATATCTTCCTGGAACCCCATATTTAGCATTTCGTCCGCTTCATTAAGCACCAGATATGAAACTTTAGAAAGTTTTGCGGCTTTTCGTTTGATAAAATCAAGCAATCTTCCAGGGGTTGCCACAATAATCTGAGCCCCTTTTTTAAGCTTGGTCCGCTGATGCTGGATGCTCGCCCCCCCGTAAACGGCCGCGACTTTCGCCCCTTTTACATGTTTGCATAACTGTTTACTGTCGCCTGAAATCTGCAAACAGAGCTCCCGGGTCGGACAAATCACTACTCCTTGGGTATCTGGAATTCCAAAATTGATCAACTGGAGCATCGGTAACGCAAACGCGGCGGTCTTACCCGTTCCCGTCTGGGCCAGCCCGACAAGATCCCGGTCTCCGCCAATAATTTTTGGAATCGCCTCGGCCTGAATGGGGGTCGGTGTAACAAACCCCAAGTCATCAAGTGCCAACAATAGTGTGTCAATTAAACCTAAATCTTCAAAATTCATGATTATTTAAATCTTTCTAATACGTTAATATGAATGTACGAAAAGCGAGAAAATCTAACATGGGTAAAAAGGTAATGCAATTTTTATTTACGTCAATCTGGGAAAGTGACATTAAATTTACCCAAATGGTTCTCTTGTTTCTTGGATGAAAAGGAGATAAACAGGATTAAAAAGTTACTGGAAACACGGGTTGAAAGAGCCGTCAGATTTCGCCGATATGTGTCGAGATCTGGCGCCATGGAGAATGAACGACATGACGAACTATTTTGTTTTTAACGGAGACGCGGATGGCATCTGTGCTGCTCAGCAATTATTGTTGTCGGAAACAAGGAAAGACCTGGAGCTGATTACGGGCGTCAAGCGTGATATCTCCCTGCTCAAGCAAATTGAAACCGTTTATGACGCCGATATCACCGTACTGGATATTGCCGTTGAAAAAAACCACCAATCACTGCAGATGCTCCTGGCTCAGGGTTGCCGCGTGCGATATTTTGACCACCATGTCAGTTCTGATATTCCGGACCCCCCGAATTTTGAGGGTCACATCGACACGATGGCCACGATCAATACGTCGTTTCTGGTGTTCAAAACGCTAAAGAGTTTTGATCCATCATGGGCAATTGCCGGTTTGTTTGGGGATAACATGCAACCAGCGGCTGAAACGCTGGCAAAAGAATTTCACCTTGATCCTCGCGCGCTTTTGCAATTAAAGGAACTGGGGGAATTGCTAAATTATAATGCATACGGCAACAGCATCGCTGATTTATACTTTGATCCAGCAGACCTGCTGGGGACGATTATGCCATTTGACGATCCGGTTCAGTTTATCCGGGAAACATCGGTAGTTGCGACGTTGCGGAAAGGGCAGGAAGCGGCCCTTGCGCAGGCCGAATTCGCCGAAGAACTCTCCCCGGGGATCATACGTTTCCCCGACGAAAAATGGGCGCGAAGGGTGATCGGCATCTATGCGAATAAGATCGCCCGTGAAGAACCGGATAAAGCGCATGCCGTTCTGGTCATAAAGCCGGGCGGAAAAGATTGTGTGGTAAGCGTCCGGTCACCGCTGAACGGCCGGAAAAGTGCGGTTGAACTTTGTTGCCTGTTTCCGACCGGGGGCGGCAGAGTTAAAGCCGCGGGGATTAATCATTTGTTGGAAAACATGGCTTCTCGTTTTGTTGAAGAGTTCAAAGACCATTTTAAATAAAAGCGGTCTTGTTGGATTTGCCCTTTTTCATGGAAAACCATAATAATATGCCTCTTCGGTAAATTAGATGAGAAAAGTTCTTGAAAAATAAAATCTAAATGGTTATATAGGCTTCCAGTAAATGTTCGTTCTAGGGTGGGTGTAGCTCAGGTGGTAGAGCACTAGGTTGTGGCCCTAGTGGCCGTGGGTTCAAGTCCCATCACTCACCCCATTTTACTCCCTGCGCCCGTAGCTCAGCTGGATAGAGCGCCGGACTTCGAATCCGTAGGTCGCCCGTTCGAATCGGGCCGGGCGTACCGATAAAATTAGTGAGTTGAATTAAATCTACTGTAGACTCTATTTATTGTTCCAACCGTATTTCCAACCTTCAGGCTCGTTTTCGAAATATTGTGGTGTTAACCGACACATCATTCAATGTCCGAAAAATTTTTTGAAATAACCGGATCATTGCTGGGTTGATTCTATCAAATTTGGTCGATGGGCCTTAATTAAAAAAAAATTAGAGGCCATCGGTTTTATCCGATGATCGCAGACTTGCAACTGGCTTTGTATTTACCTTTCGCACCATATGATCCATTATCTTGGCGGCATGTTTACCAAATGCGGCATCGTTGATGTGATAGTCGACTTTCTGGATTTCGATTTGTGAGCTGAGTAATTCTTTTAAGCGCCTGACGAATACTTCATTAATTGCAGGATCATATAAAGCGCCGTCTGGTCGGTCGGCCTCTGACCAGCCTTTCGTTGGAATAAGAACCTTTATATTGATCGGTTCCCGGTTAAGCCTGGGTGCCAGTAGATCTGCCAACGTCGAAGTTTCATCTCTGCTTAGGCGAATGGCGGAGCGAAAATCGTAAAAAAAGATTTTACGGTCTTTGTATTGATCCAGTATACTTTGACGCGTAAACTCCAGCACCGCACAATCCAATCCGCCGGGCACGATGAGACGGGGTACCGACCGCCCCGGTATGGGTTCAAATCGTTCGGGTCCGATTCCACCGCAATATCCATCTTTCAGGTCGTCTGCCAGTTCATGGGTGGCCAAATCCAGGATACCGTCAAAATATCCCTCGGCGGCCAGTTCCTCCATGGCCATACCACCGGTTCCATTGGCATGAAATGCGACCACCTCGTATCCTAAGGTTTCTAACGCATGTTTGGTGGCCTCTGCGCCGTCGGTAATAAACCCGAAAAAAGGTAGGGCAATCCGCTTCTTTTCTTTTTCCGGCAATCATTTGCTTTGTACCATGGCGCAAATCCCGGCAGCGGCTTTGTCCAGGATCATACCCGAGATGCTGTTGATCCCGAGAAGGTCCACGACACTGTGAATCATGGTGATGTCTTTGGTCCCGACCGTCTGACCCATATCACGGGAGGCGACCGTTGAGACCATTACCTTGGGAGCACCGAGCGGAAGTTCATGCATGATACGGGTGCAGATATGGGTTCCCGTGCCGCCCCCGGCCGATATAATACCGTTAATCTTGCTGTCTTTATAAAGTTGTCTTATTTTCTGCCTGGCCGCTACAATCATGGCAGCGATGGTTTTATCTCTGCTTTCGAAATTAATACTGCCCTTTTCTTGAATCACTTCAAATAAGTCCAAAATTACCGGGGAAGGGGAGGGCCCTTTGGTTCCCACGTTGATCGTCAGTGCATTGATACCGTACTGCTCAATGGCGTTTTTAAGGAAGAAATGTTCTTCTGCCTTGGAATCAAACGTGGCGACGACGGCGATAGTGGGATCTGTTTTCATGTCTATACCTCGAATTTAAAACATGCTATGTAATTTTTGGATACAGAGCCATTTTCAAAACGTTTCAGTTTGTTCAAGGTCAAGGGTGGCGAAAATTTTAACCACAGAAATATATAGAATATTTCGAGGATTAAAATTTGAGCCAGACGCAGAGATTGGGCAAACTGAAACGTTTTGAAATTGGCTCTACAGAATACTCGATGTTGGATATAGGTTGCGAATAGCTGTTTGCTGACATTAGTACATATTTGGCAAACTTGTAAATAGTTGACATATCGGCTACCGGCGAATTCAATTGGAATATATCATAAAATAAGAGGTGTTCATTGGGAAACCGCATCCATATTTCAAAGGATTGGATTGAGGGGTTGATACGGGATTTCATCGCCACTTCACCCCATAACACCATGGGAAACAAAACCGGCGAACCTGCATGGGACAGGAGCGAATTAGGACAGCCTCTTAATATATTTTGCGATAATTATCACCTATCATATTGATAGCATGGCGTCCGCCAATAAGAAATCGTCTGAAAATAGAAAAATCGATAAAATAACGTGAGACGATGCAGTGGTCAGATCATTTCTGAAAGTCGTTTGAGAGAATAGATTCCGGACAG
>Ga0056107_100249_pt1 | contig 10402 bp, 9 predicted proteins | sample WorMetcrassitun2_FD_77006 | JGI IMG/M metagenome (GOLD analysis project Ga0056107, IMG submission 77006) | Marine gutless worms symbiont microbial communities from Max Planck institute for Marine Microbiology, Germany - Olavius crassitunicatus.2 ...
TCGCGTATAAACGGATTTCTTAATTCAACGGCATTGACTGTAAAATTGTTGGATAATCGGCACCTCATTTTTTGTCTCAACGGTCCAAAACAGGTCTTGCTTCCGGGCTCCATCGGTGATCAGGTATCCTTGCTGCCGCTGTCTTCGGTGGTGGATGGCGTATCTTTAAAGGGGCTTAAATACCCGTTGACCAACGCTTGCCTGACGATGGGATCGACACAGGGCATCAGTAACGTCATGGTGACGGACGCAGCAGACATCGAGATCGAAAATGGTATCCTACTGGTAATGATCGCCCATGCGCTTTAAGGTTCACCCAATGAAGCGATTTTTTCTTCTGACAATTGCGATTTCCGGCTTCTTGATGATTGGATCGATCTTCGCTTGGATCGTTTCAGACGCCCACGGGAAGGTGGATCAAAACAACGCATCTGTTCAATTTACCCCGGAAGAAAAAGAATGGCTCGAGGCCCATCCGGTTATTCTGGCGGCACCGGATCCCGATTTTCCACCCACGGAGTACTTTGACAAAGAGGGGCAGTACCGGGGGATTGCGGCTGACTATCTATCACTCATTGAAAGAAAACTCGGTATCCGTTTCAAGATCATCCGCTTGAAAAACTGGGATGAAGTCCTGAGCCAGGCAAAAAAACAGAAAATTGATATGGTGACCGCAGCGACAAGGACTCCCCAGCGTGAAAAATATCTTCGATTTACCAGTGCGTTTATCGATCTACCATCAGTGATTATTGTCAGACAAAACGTCAGCAGAGGCCTGACTATGGAAGACCTTATGGGTATGAAGGTCTCGGTAGTCCATCGATATGCAGCCCACGATTACATTAATAATCGATATCCCGATATGGACCTTTATCCGGAACCGAATAGCCAGACGGGGTTAAGGAAGGTCTCCTTTGGGATGGTGGATGCCATGGTTACAAACATTGCCACCGCTTCGTACAACATTGAAAAGGAGAAAATTACCAACCTTCGCATGGCGGGGAAATCCGGTTTTGTTTACCGGCTGGCATTTGCACCCATCCGGGAAAACTGGGAGCTGAACGGTATTCTGGAAAAAGGACTCTCCCTGATTACGCCCGGGGAGAGACGGGAAATTTACCGGCGATGGATCACGCTGAAACGGGATACCCTGCTGGGAAGCAAGAAGTTTTGGATCAGCATCAGTACGGTTCTCGGGGTTGTTTTCTTCTTCGCAGTCGGTGTGCTTGTCTGGAATCGGACGCTCCGTCAACGGGTAGAGGAAAAAACAGCGGCCTTGAAGCTGGAGATTTTAGAACATAAAAAAGCCGAAAAAGCAATCGAAGAGAGCGAGGCCCGCTACCGGCAGATCATCGGAAATACGAAAAGCGGCGTGGCGGTATTCAAGGCAGTCGAAGATGGAAATGATTTTATCTTTTTGGAAGTCAATAAATCCGGAGAAAAGATTGACCAACTGAGTAAGGCGGAGATGATCGGCAAAAGTGTCCGTGAAATCTACCCCGAGTTAAAATCCTTTGGGCTGCTTGAAGTGATGAAACGAGTATGGTCCACCGGAGCGCCGGAATACCATCCGGTGGCCCTTTACAAAGACAACCGCATTGCCGTCTGGCGGGATAGTTTTGTCTATAAACTTCCGTCCGAAGAAATCGTTGCGGTTTACGGTGATGAATCCAAATTGAAAGCCTCGCAAGCTGAAACCATGCGGGCCAGCCATCTGGCATCCATTGGCGAATTGGCCGCCGGCGTGGCCCACGAGATTAACAATCCCACCAATAGCGTGATCAACTTGGCCCAGGTGCTGGTCAATGAAAGTGATTCCCCCAGCCTGACCCATGACGTAGCCGGCCGAATTTTGAAGGAGGGAGACCGCATTGCAGTCATTGTCGGTAGCCTGCTGGCCTTTGCCAGGGACCGAAAGGTTCGGAAAAGTCTGACGAAAATCGCTGATATATTGGATGAGACCCTGGCCCTGACCCAGGCCCAGATACGAAAAGACGGAATTACGTTTACAGCGGATGTTCCCGATGACCTACCAATGTTCAATGGCCAGATGCAACAGATTCAGCAGGTTTTTCTAAACCTCATCACCAATGCACGCCACGCCTTAAACGAGAAGTATCCAGAAGGAAATGTAAATAAACAACTCGACATCACAGTGAAAGAAGTCCTCGATGATCAAAATCCATATATTCGTATCGCGTTCACGGATCATGGCATCGGGATTCGTGAAGATATCATGGCACAGGTCATGGATCCTTTTTTTACCACCAAACCCGTAGGAATTGGAACCGGGCTCGGCTTGAGTATTGCCCATGGCATTATTGTGGACCATGGCGGTAAGCTTCGGATTGAAAGCAATCCGGGTGTCTTTACGCGGGTGACCATTGATTTACCAGTGGGAGAGGCCATATGACCAATCGCATTCTCATCATTGATGATGAAGAAAACCTCTGTTTTACCCTTGAAAGATTCCTGGCGGCGGAAGGCTACGAAGTCACCACGGCTAAAACCTACTCAAGTGCCATCGCGGCGCTTGATCAATATAGGTTCGACCTGGTTTTTGCCGATATCGTTTTAAAAAATAGAACGGGGATCGATATCCTGCGGGAAATTAAACAGCGACAACTACCCAGCGAAGTGGTGATGATTACCGGCATGCCCACCATCGATACCGCTGCGGAAGCCGTTCGGCTGGGTGCCTTTGACTACCTGCCCAAGCCAGTGACCCAGCAGGCCTTGATCCGTGTTGCCAAATCCGCATTGCGCTTCAAGGCCGTGTCGGAAGAAAAAGACACCTATCGTCAAAATCTCGCTGCTATTTTTAAAAGCGTCAAGGATGCCATCATCATGGTGGATGCCGATTTGACAGTCATGGAAATCAATGCCGCAGCCAAAGATATTTGCGGGATGACACGGGGCATTGCCGTTGGAAAGCCTATTGCCGATTCGCGATCCGGTTGTTGCCAGCGCTGCCTGGACGCACTTTCAAAAACCATTCAAACACAACAGTTCATCGAAATTCAGCGCCTGGAGTGTCATCACCGACAACGATCCTCACAGGTGGTCTCTATCTCCACTTACCCATTGACGGGCAGCCGGAATATCAAAACCGGCGGTGTCATGGTAATCCGGGATGAAACCCGGTTAGCAGATCTGGAACGTGACCTGAAACAGCGCCGCGGGTTTCATCGCATGGTGGGAAAAAGTGAAAAAATGCAGGGAATTTATTCTCTCATCGAAGACCTGGCCGATGTCCGCACCACGGTGCTTGTCACCGGTGAAAGCGGCACTGGAAAAGAGCTGGTGGCGGAAGCCATCCATTATATGGGCCCCCACCCGGATCATCTCCTGGTCAAAGTCAACTGCGCGGCCCTTTCAGAAGAACTGCTTGAGTCTGAACTGTTCGGTCATGTGAAAGGTGCTTTTACCGGGGCAGTAAGGGACAAAATCGGTCGTTTTCAACGGGCCGACGGGGGAACCATCTTTCTCGACGAGATCGGTGAAATGACCCCGCGAATGCAGCTCCATTTTTTACGCGTACTTCAGGATATGGAATTTGAAAGGGTCGGGGACTCAACGCCCATAAAAGTCGATGTTCGGGTGATTGCGGCCACTAATAAAGATCTGGTGAAAGAAATTGCTTCCGGTGGATTCAGGCAGGATCTGTATTACCGGCTTAAAATCGTGGAATTGAATCTGCCGCCATTTTGCGCCGGAGTGACACGATTACCATTGATCATCTGCCGGCCGAATTAAAAACAGTAACCGTTGGTCATGACCTAAACGATGCCCGTCGCACGATTCTTGATGCCCTGGAAAAGGCCCGATGGAACAAGACCGAGGCCGCGCGTCTTCTGGGAATGAGCCGACAGAACCTTTACCGCAGAATCAGGGATTTGAAGATTAGTTAAGGGATTTCTCCCGTGCCGGGGCGATAGAGGGGCGATAGGGCCAGGTAACGAAAGATGCCCAAAGATGAGGTCTTTTATGCTGCACCATGTGTCGCATGGTTACAGAATGTAACATCGCTTTCCCCTGATGCGGAATTCGGATATCATTCTCAATCCATCCAGCCTGGCTATTCCTTATTATCTATATATTAACCGTTGGTTATCAATTCATAACTTAAATGATTTGACCAATAGATTCGTTTGTATTTCTGAGAAACGAATGGCTTGGTGTTACGATCTGTCATACTTCTCCAAGCATTTTCCCGATGCCTTTGAAATGCTGGTTTTACAAAACTCCCATATCCAACTGTAATTTAACACTAATATCTATTTTAACTTTATTCACCCATGTGGCATGGTATTTGACATATCATAAAATGTTCGCTATGAAATAATTACCGCTCAAGTAATCAACGAATCCAGCGCCATACGATGCCTGGCGGCGAATGCCAATCTCCAGCCGGATGAATTATATCTTCGATATGCGACAGGCCATGAAGGATCGATCCGAGGAATTGGCGGTGGCCATTGCCATCGATCAGGCCAAGCATGTCAGCGAGGCCCGGGGCGAAGTTGAGCGGGTGGTCGAAATCATTGAAACCGCTTGCAGTATTCCCACCGTGATACAGGGTAAAACTCTGGAGGGCATCGCCGGCAGCATCAATGGACGGGTGATTCGTCAGCCCCTGGGTGTATTTGGCGGTATTGCGCCGTTTAATTTTCCCGCCCTGGTTTTTGGTTGGTTTATCCCGTTTGCTATCGGGGTCGGCAACACCTTTGTATACAAACCTTCCACTCAGTCACCATACTTTATGCAGAAGATGGGCGAAATTTTCACTGATATTAACCTGCCCAAGGGTGTGGTCAATATTATTCACGGCAATCGGACTGTTCCTCAGGCCTGGTACGAACATCCGAATGTTTCGGGTGTCTGCCTGGTGGGCTCCACTCCTACAGCCAAGAAAATCGCCGAGGGCTGTGGCCGCGGTGGTAAGCGATCCATGCTGCTGGGCGGTGCCAAAAATTACCTGGTGGCCATGGAAGATGTGCAGACGGATATCTTTATTCAGAACTTCATCAATTCGTGCTACGGATCGGCCGGTCAACGATGCCTGGCCGGCTCCATTGTAGCCGCCGTGCCGGAGGTATACGATTCCCTGATTGAGAAGATGGTAGAAGCATCCAAAAAAGTGGTCGTGGGCGATGCCATGGACAGCAACGTCTTCATGGGGCCGGTAATTTCAGTAGCTGCAAAAGCGAAAATTGAGGAGTATATCGAGATTGGTATTGAGGGCGGCTCAAAACTGGTTCTGGATGGCCGAAACCCAAAGGTTCCCGAAAAGAATAAAAACGGATACTTTGTCGGCCCCACCATCTTTACCGATGTGACACCTTGCCGGAGAATTGTCCAGGAAGAAATTTTCGGCCCGGTGGTCTCTGTGATGAAGATTAGCGGTATTGACGATGTGCTGCAACTGATCCGGGAACAGGAATTTGGAAATGGTGCCTGTATTTTCACCCAAAATATGTTTTATGCGGAAAAGTTCATTTCCGAGGCGGATGTGGGCATGATCGGCGTGAATGTTGGCGTACCGGCACCCCATCCGTATCTACCCTTTGGTGGCATCAAGGATTCGCATCTGGGGACGGATAAGGTCCAGGGGATCGACGGAATCGATTTCTTTACCCAGAATAAAATCGCCACGATTCGATTTGCGCCGCCTGAAGGATATGTGTCTGGAGATGACAGTCAAGCGGCTTCGGCAGGTGGCAATCCAAAGGTCCGTAGCTGTGTGGCAAAGTAGCGATATAAAGCTATTGGACATCGGAGTATTGATCATTGAACGTTCGATACTCATCCCTTTCAACGGTTGAACAACCTTTAATGACAAAAAATGAGAGAAGGTGCCCCGGATCAAAATCGGAACAAAAAGTGGTTAGATGCATAATTCATTAATTATATTACTGGAGGAGTCGAACAAATGAAAAAGACACTTTTGATTGTATTCTTGAGCCTGGTTTTGGCTGTCAGCTTTGCCGCAACGCCCTTTGCCGGTAAAAAAATCTGTAAGCTCGGCCATGTTAATTCCCCGGCATCCATTTTTCAGTATGGTGCGATTGCCTTTAAAGAAGCTGTTGAAAAAGAACTTCCCGACTGGGAAGTTGAAGTTTATCCGGCGGGCCAGCTGGGCGGAACCCTGGCAATGATTCAGGGCATGACCCTTGGAACTGTCGACATTTACACTGAGTTTATCAGCGTGTTGGCCGATCTGGTACCTGAATATAAGGTATTTGGCGTACACTACAAATTCGATTCAGTGGATGAATATGAAAAATTCATGAACTCGGAAACCTTTGCCAAGATGAACGATAAAATGGTCAAGAAAAACGGCATTACCAATATCGGCAATATGCGCGCCGGTAGTGTATACAACCACTTCAGTAACAAGCCGATGAAAACCGTTGCCGACGCCAAGGGCATGGTTAACCGGGTTGCCCAGATGGCACCCCTGGTCGGCTGCTGGAAATCCTACGGAGCCAAACCGACTTCCATGGATTGGGGCGAAATCTACACCAGTCTTCAAACAGGCGTCTTAGACTCCGTCGACAACCCCATTTTGGACATGTATGACGAGAAGTTTTATGAACCCATTAAATACGTTAACATGACCAACAACCTCTACAATATGATCTCCTACAATACCAGCATGGCTTTCTGGGACCGACTGAGCGACAAGGAAAAAGCAGTCTTTAAAAATGCCACCAAAGTCGCCAGCGAAAAGGGTGCTGCCGAAGTTGAAAGACGTTTGGGCAAAGTCATCGATGAATTAAAGAAAAGTGGGAAAGAATTTGTTGAAACGGATACTTCCGGATTCAAAAAAGCAGTCGCGGCAAATATTGACACCATTCTTGCCGGTGATAAAGATGCCATTGCTGTTTACAAGAAAATTATGGCAAAAGAATACTAATCAAAAAGCACCATCTGTTTTTTAGTAGTTTAAAAGACAAGTGTTTCCTGCCGGTCCAGTGGTTTCCGGCAGGAAACCACTGGTTATCTTTTCTAAAGATGGCCATTTTTAAATCCTTTAAGTATTTTCAATGTCATGCTTTAGATCTTAACCGCCAGTCGGCATAAAGCTTGTATCGTTCTCATCGAGATACAGAGATTGGCCAGATAATCGTAAATTCCGAACAGAAACATTTTGAAATGGGCTAAGATAACTGCTTATTCCGCAGAAGGCAGGTTTGATGGCCTTTTTAAATAGAAGGGAAGATCCAGATGAATATTATTCAGATTTCTGATAAAATACTCGATGCCATCAACACCTTCATGGAATACTTCATGGGGCTTTTGTTCCTGACGTTGGTATGCATTACTTTCCAGGAGGTGCTTCGGCGGTATCTTTTTAATGATCCCACCCACTGGGCCTCTGAAGCAAGTCGGTTTCTCCTGATATGGATGACCTTTACCGGGGCCTGTATTGTCACACGTCTTGTCACCCATCTCACCATGGGATTTACCATTCATCGATTTGTCAATAAAACCGTGAGTAAGTATATCAAGATCGGCACTTCCGCATCGGCCGTGGTTGCTATGGTTGTACTGACGTATTACAGCGCAAAAGTGATGATGCTTGCCGGATACCGGCCTGCTCCCATGACGGGGATTCCCATGTACTATCCCTGGGCGGCGCTGCCAATAAACGGTGCCATCATGTCCATCTATATGATTGCAGAGACGGTTAAACATATCTACGAGAATGAAGAGGAGGTCACCTCATGATTTATATTTTTGGCGCCATGTTTTTCTTCTTCTTTTTCGGAATGCCCATTGCTTTTGGAATTTTATCAAGTACCATTTATTACCTGCTTTTTTCAGGGCAATCTCGGGAATTGCTCGCCTTTTCCTCCCGGGTTATATCTGCGTCAGACTCCTATGTCCTGCTCGCTGTCCCGTTTTTTATGCTGGCGGCGGAACTGATGAACGAGGCTAAAATTACCGACCGGATATTCTCCTTTGCTAAATCCCTGGTCGGACACATTCCCGGCGGGTTGGGACATGTCAATATTATGGCCAGTATTATTTTCGCCGGCATGTCCGGATCCGGACTGGCTGACACCTCTGGTTTGGGAAAAGTAGAGATTAAAGCCATGAAGGATGAGGGTTACGATCCGGCTTTTAGTGCGGCCGTCACCGCTTCTTCGGCGATTATTGGTCCCATTATTCCACCCAGTATCTGTATGGTCGTAGGTGCCGTAGTGACCAATACCTCAGTTGGCCGAATGCTAGTCGGTGGTATCATTCCCGGATTTATTATGGGTGCGGGCCTGATGTTTGTGGTCTATTTTCTCGCCAAGAAGAGGAGCTATCCAAAATCTGAACGGGCAACCATGAAGATTATATGGCAACAATTGACCGCCACGGGTCCGGCGCTTCTCACGCCGTTGATACTGGTCGGTGGTATTCTTTCGGGCGTTTTTACCCCCACCGAGGCCGCTGCGGTTGCCTGTATCTACGCCATGATCCTGGCACTGATCTTTTACCGGGCTTTTGGTATAAAAAGGTTATTCCGCATTTTTATCAATGTGGGCACCGGAACCGGCGCCCTGCTATTTGTCATGTCCGCAGCTGCTGCCCTTGGCACTCTTGCCTCCCGGGCGCAAGTCCCCCAGAACCTGATGAAACTCGTCATGTCCATTACCAGTAGTCCGACAGTCACCATGTTTATAATTGTGGGTGTGCTTATTTTGTTGGGCATGATTATGGAGGATTTGTCTCTCCTGGTGATTATGGGACCGTTGCTACTGCCGGTGGTTCTCAAGCTTGGCATTAATCCCGTTCATTTTGGTGTGGTGATGGTATTAACCCTTCAACTGGCGATGATTACACCACCGGTGGGTATGGGATTCTATATTACCTGCCACCTGGCAGATGTGGATGCACTGACCTACAGCAAGGAAATTCTTTGGTTTGTGATGATTCTCATCGTTGTCGTTATATTGATGGTCCTGATTCCATCTCTGGTGACTTTTCTGCCGGATCTATTTTTCGGTAAGTGATTCCAGATGCCTGGTATCAAAAAATTAACCTTCCCCTCGGTTATCAGCTGACAATGACTGGCTGATAACCGGGAAGGCTGTTTTTAAAAAGGAGATTCCTGTGTTTAAAACCATACTATACCCTACCGATTTTTCAGATAATGCCGGTAAAAGCCTGGATTATCTCAAACAGCTGAAAAACGCTGGCACTGAAAAAGTTATTCTTCTAAATGTTATCCACCAGCGGGTCATAGACTCGCTGGAAACTATTCACAAGGTCGCGTATCTCCAAGATGGTCGTTACCATGAGGATAGAGATGAAGCTGAAGAGAGATTGGAGAAGGAGCGCCGAGAAAAGATGGCACCCATCGCGGCCGAATTGGAAACGGCCGGCTTTGAGGTTGACGTCAAAATTGAGAAAGGCCATCCATTTAAGGAAATTCTGAAAGTTGAAAAAGAAGAAAGCGTTTCCGCTATTGTCATGGGGTCGCACGGTCGGAATAATTTTCGAAGGGCCCGCATCGGCGCAGTCGCTGAAAAGGTGATCCGCAGATCAATATCGCCCGTGCTACTTGTCAAACGATAAGACGAAGAGCCGGATCGAGGCAAGTGCGGCTTTTTTTAGGCACGGTTTAAGGAGATAAAAATGAAAAATTTTACCAGATCAGGCTCCATACTTACGGCATTGGTATTTATTTTTTCGGCGTTGATGACAACGTCGGTCGCAGCCAGCGAAACAGGTGAGATCCAGATCGGGTATACGGCACCTTTTACCGGGGCGGCTGCCGAATACGGTAACAATGGCTGGCGTGGTATTCTATTAGCCCTTGAAGATATCAACAAAGAGGGAATCTCGATTGGTGGGAAAAATATAAAATTAGAATTTCCAAATACGACAGCGTGTGCACTGCCGATGAGGGGCTCTCAAATGTTGAAAAGATGATTTCGGAAGATAAGGTGGTGGCCATCCTCGGGGACCATTGCAGTACGGTCTGCAGCGTTATCGCGCCCCTGTGTGATCAGTACCGGATTCCGGGAATCACGATTGAATGCGCCGTGGATAGCGTCACTAACCCGGGTCACGAATTCTACTTCCGTATGAGACCCACCGTTAAAATGATGATCCCCTCAGTCATGCCTAAGATTTTTAAGACATTTGATGCCCGAACAGCCGCGTTTTTGGTCATCAATGATGGTTACGGGGAACTCTATATTCAATCCGTCACCAATGAACTGGAGTGGCGGGATGTGGAGACCGTTGCGGTGGAAAAGTTCGAGCGCGGAAGCAGAAGCGGTAGTGTCAACAATTATGTGTGAAATTATACTCTGCCATATTTTTCATAAATGGCAGGTTGGCGGCAACTTTACCTATGGGTTTCGACCTCCAGTGGATTTCCATCTTTAAACAAACA
>Ga0056107_100250_pt1 | contig 10366 bp, 10 predicted proteins | sample WorMetcrassitun2_FD_77006 | JGI IMG/M metagenome (GOLD analysis project Ga0056107, IMG submission 77006) | Marine gutless worms symbiont microbial communities from Max Planck institute for Marine Microbiology, Germany - Olavius crassitunicatus.2 ...
CCATACAAATACAATTGCCCTTGTATGAAACGGTCATGGAAAAAATTGGGAAACCGATTGTGTTTAATATTTGTATGCTGGGTGCCCTGATATCGCTAATCGAGTTGATCGACCCAAAATCCGTGCGCAAGGTCCTGAAAAAAAGAATTCCGTCGGGATTTCTGGATTTAAATTATCAGGCATTTGATTTGGGCCGGGCCCTTGGTAAGGACGCTAAAGTATCGGGTGCGCAATAAGGTACCTTCGACAAAATAGTTACCCCCGCCTTTTCTGTGTGAAATGGGCGCCGCGATAAAAGAAATAAAATTATTGGCTCTTCACCCTTTGACCCCAGCAGTTGAAACCACTCGAGTATCTGCATCTGCAGCCGGATTATATATCCATATCCCCTTCTGTTTAAAAAAATGTCCCTATTGCGACTTTTACTCCATTACCGATTTATCTAAAAAAGAGGCGTATCTAAAGGCCCTGACGGTGGAGATCGCTCAACGAAAACAGGGGGCCAATCATCCCTTTGATACGGTTTACATTGGTGGCGGTACGCCTTCGATTCTTTCCGGGTTGGAAATTGAAAAAATCCTGGAAACGGTAAGGTCTTCATTCAAGATCCTTCCAAGTACCGAGATCACCCTGGAGATAAATCCCGGGACCCTTGACGTTAAAGCGCTCGGCGCGTATCGGCGAGCCGGTGTGACCCGCATCAGTGTCGGCGTACAGTCGTTCAACGATCAAATATTAAAGACCTTGGAACGGATCCACACCGTGGATGAGGTTGATCGTGCGCTTAAGCAGGTGATCGCTGGCGGTTTTAATCGTGCGAGTATCGACCTGATCTATGGTATTCCCGGCCAGTCGATGGCGGACTTGCGCAGCGATCTGGATCAAGCCACACAGCTTGGTATCGACCATATTTCGTGCTACATGTTATCTTTTGAGCCCGGCACCGAGTTTGAGCTAAGAAAGCAAGCCGGGAAAATTAAACCAATGCCGGATACAAAGACGGCCGAGATGTTTAAAGTGGTTGTGTCGGTACTATCTAATAGGGGATATGCGCCATACGAAATTTCTAATTTTTCAAGGCCCGGCTGCCAGTCCCGGCATAATGTGAAATACTGGGACGGCACCTCATACTTAGGCGTCGGTGCGGGGGCCCATTCCTTTAACGGCACGACCCGTTCCTGGAATCATCGACATGTCGAGCGGTACATCAAGTCGATAGCAGAGGGCCTATTGCCCCTTTCGGGAAAAGAAGAACTTACCCGATCCCAGCACATGCTGGAAGCCATCTACTTGGGGCTTCGAACGACGGCCGGTATCGAAAAAGCAGATTTTGAACGACGGTTTAATATCGATTTTGAGGCAGTGTTCGGTGATGTGATGTTTGATTTTAAGCTGCGGGGAATGATCGATGAGAATGAACGGTATCTGGCACTAACCATTGACGGGATGCTGTTTCTCGATGCCATTATCGACCGAATGTCAGATCAGGTTGATGATGATTGGAACGGGTAAACGAGAGATCGCATTAGCGATCCTGGTTAAGTGACTGGTTAAATGACCGAATACCAGAACAGATAATGACGTATTTGACACATAATATTTTTAAAAGAAGGAGAGGAAGATGAACATTTTAGTAGGGTATGATAAATCAGATGCATCCAAGGCGGCCTTACGTGTTGCCATTGAACATGCCGAGGCTTTCAAAGCGAAGATCCATATTGTGAACTCGATGATTCAGACCCGTGAGTTGAGCCGTGAAGACATTCAGCGGGTGGAGCTTCGGTTACAAACGCTGAAAAATTCTTTAAAGGCTGAAAAAGTAGCCTGTGAAGTGTTCGCCCAGGTCAGTAAACATTCTGCGGGGGAGAGTTTGGTGGAATTTGCAATGGAAAATGAAATTGATCAAATTTTTATCGGTGTCAGGAGGCGCTCGCGGGTCGGCAAATTAATCCTTGGGTCTAATGCGCAATACATTATTTTAAAAGCACCATGCCCCGTCATGGCGGTGAAATAAAACAGGTTTGCGTTAAAAGTTTACATTTTCATTGTTTAAGAATTATTTCGAGACGGCTCTTTCTTTAATAATCGTTGCCGTTTTAGACGAATGATTGAGCAGATGGTTAAATGTTTCTGGGCCCTCCCACCGGGTGATATGGACCCGCGACACACGACCTTTGATGGCTTCAAAGGCGGATTCCATTTTTGCCACCATGCCGCCTTTGATGGTGCCATTGGCAATCAGGCCGCCGGCTTGCCGAACCGACAGGCACTCCTGGGTTTCTTCATCCACGCAAACGCCGGGAACATCTGTGAGGTACACAAGGTCCATACACTTTGCGGCCACGGCCAGGGCCGAGGCCGCGCTATCCGCATTGACGTTATAGCTGTGGCCGTTTTCATCGGCCGATATCGGGCTGATTACCGGCAGCCGGCCATTGTTTAGCGTCTCCAGGACCACTGCGGCGTTTACCCGATGGATTTCACCCACATACCCAAAATCCCGCCCATTTCGTTTTAGTGGCCGGACCGAAAATAATCCGTTGGTCCGGCCGGACAACCGCCGACAACGGATGCCGGACGATTCCAATTGCGACGCAATTCTACGGTTGACGGTTCCCGACAAGACGGCTTCAACAATCTTGATATCAGCGGCTTTGGTCACCCGAATGCCGTCGATAAAAACAGTTTGTCGATCCGCTTCCTTTAACGCGGCTGATATCTCTTTTCCGCCACCATGGACAATGATTATTTCGGCGTGGGGTTGGGCTTTTATAGCCTCGGCCAGTTCGCAAAATCCATCTGGGCCTTCAAAGGCTCGGCCGCCGATTTTTACAAGCATCCGTTTGTCGATCTTTGCCATGTGTCTATAAAACTCCTTCTATACGTTTTGGCGAAAATCTATTTTTAATTAAATTGAATTCATATGTTAAGTATCATGCCCACTTCGTCACATTTAAAAAATTTAGGGCACCGGCTGCACTCTCCCCAGACTTTTGATGGAAGGCTTTCTCTTTCCTTACGGACAAACCCCAGAGATGTAAAAAAATCTTCGGCAAGTGTAAACGTAAATACCGTTTTGATCCCAAGACGCTTGCCGTCGGTTTTTAAAAAATCAATTAATTTTTTGCCCAGGCCCATATTCTGGCAATCGGGCTGGATGGCAATGGATCGGACTTCAGCCACATCTTCCCATAAGACATGCAGGCTGGCACAGGCAATGATCCGGTTAACGTGATGATCAGAAGGCCCGGTTTTTTCAGCTGCTGATGCTTTGGTTACCGCAACGACAAAGTCCCTGACATTTTCAAAAATATATTGCGGCCCCCGGGCAAGCATCAAGTTTTGACCGGCAAACCCATTGACCAGGTTGAGGATATCTCTAACATCGGAAATTTCCGCTTTCCGAAGAGAAAACGGCCGCGTCCTATCTTCTTGTCCATCGGGTACTAAATTGGGGTCTTGGACGCGCTTTTCTTCTGGCAACGGATTTGGTGGTACATCAAAATACTCGGTATTGTTCATCGGTTTTCAATCCTTACCTTTTATATCCCTGCGAAAATATTAGTGAAGAAATCTACAAACGGCCAGATTATTTTACCCAGAATGTCTATATCCGTTGAGCGCCCAAATATGATTAATCCAATGAGGATAAATGGGCCGTATCGCTCCAGGAAGTGAACGATGTGTTGCTGCTCGGCGGGTAAAAGCCCGGATAAAATTTTCGACCCATCCAGGGGTGCAATGGGAAGGATGTTGAAAATGGCCAGCGCCAGATTGATCTGCAAGCTCATAAGGGCCACAACTATTAATAGCCCCATCATCGGTGAATGCGGACTCGATACACCGGAAATCATGTTAAGGACCCTGATCAAAATGCCGCTCATCAGTGCTAAACCCATGTTCGTAAGCGGTCCGGCAGCGCTAATCCAAAGCATATCTTTTTTGGGGTTCTTCAACCGGGATGGATTTACCGGCACCGGCTTAGCCCACCCGAAATGTACAAGGAAAATCATGATCGTACCCAGCGGGTCTAAGTGTCGAAGCGGATTCAGCGTTAACCGGCCAAGCTGCTTGGCCGTATCATCCCCATATCTGTAGGCAACATACGCATGCGCGTATTCGTGAAATGTTAATGCCAACAAAATCGGTGGCGCAATTAGCAGCAGCGTCTGGATATCCATTTTGGTTTTTTCCCATGTCCTGCTCACCTTACCGGGTGCGGACCTTACGTGTTTGCGATCTTTATGGATCTTGAATTATAGATAATGAAAATTACCTTATAATAAAGTGGCGGTCGACATGTCAAATGGCCATAAAGCGCGATTAGTGCCGCACCACGAGGATACGCTCCGTATCCTGAGAGATTTCTGGTCTGTTTATAAATATCCGGCGGTTATTTAAAAAATCTTGGGGGCAGAACGCTATGGCTCATGGAAACACAGGATACGGCGCAACCAACACCAATTTCCTAGGGGCTTGAGCCGTACGGGTAAACTTCAAAAAACCGCCGAAGTTTAGGAATAGATAAAAGGCATTGAAAAATAGTCTATTTAAAGCGTTCGGGTTGGGGTATAGTCAGATCTGTTTTTAATATATCAAATGATGGGAAGGAATACATACAGATGACAATCGATACCAAAAAAATCATTTATTCCATGATGGGTGTAAGCAAATTTTATGACAAGAAACCGATCCTTGCAGATATTTCACTTTCCTATTTTTATGGGGCAAAAATTGGTGTCCTGGGCTTAAACGGTTCAGGGAAAACGACACTGCTTCGAATCATGGCGGGTGAGGATAAAGCGTTTAGCGGTGAGGTGGATTTATCCAAAGGGTATCGTGTCGGCTATCTTGAACAGGAACCCATCCTCGATGATGACTTAACGGTTCGGGAAGTCGTGGAGCAGGGCCTTCAAGAGGTGGTTGATTTGTTAAAAGAATACGATCAAATCAGCGAAGCCTTCAGCAATCCCATGGGCGATGATGAAATGGATAAACTGATCCAGCGACAGGGGGCGGTTCAAGAAAAAATTGATGCCCATGATGCCTGGGAACTGGATGCCAAACTTGAAATGGCCATGGATGCACTGCGTTGCCCGCCGGGCGACACGCCGGTGAAGGTGCTTTCCGGCGGAGAAAGGCGGCGGGTGGCATTGTGTCAATTGCTTTTACAAAAGCCGGAAATCCTGCTGCTCGATGAACCCACGAACCATTTAGATGCCGAAACAGTGGCATGGCTGGAGCACCATTTAAAAAACTATGCCGGAACGATTATTGCCGTGACCCACGACAGATATTTCCTTGATAACGTGGCCGGTTGGATTTTAGAGCTCGACAGAGGGCACGGCATTCCATGGAAAGGAAATTATTCGTCCTGGCTGGAGCAAAAACAGGCGCGTTTAAAAAATCAGGAGAAACATGAAAGCGAGCGCCGGAAAACCCTTTCCAGGGAGCTTGAATGGATTCGTATGTCGCCAAAGGGGCGCCGGGCCAAATCAAAAGCGCGAATCAGTGCCTATGAGGAATTGTTGAGCAAGGGGGCGGAAGAGACGGCAAAGGATCTTGAGATTTTCATTCCGCCGGGGCCGCGGCTTGGAGATGTGGTCATCAAGGCGGAAAATTTATCCAAAGCTTACGGCGATAAGCTGCTCATGGAATCGCTTTCCTTTTCTCTTCCACCGGGTGGCATTGTCGGCATTATCGGGCCCAATGGCGCAGGAAAGACGACCTTGTTCAAAATGATTACCGACCAGGAACACCCGGATTCAGGAACGATTCAAGTGGGCGAGACGGTGAAGCTTGCCCATGTGGATCAGAGCCGAGAGGCCTTGGACCCGGAAAAAACCATCGTAGAGGTCGTCTCTGGTGAAAGCGAAACGATTCGGCTGGGCCGGCGGGATGTGAATGCAAGGGCCTATATTTCTCGATTTAACTTTTCCGGAACCAGCCAGCAGAAAAAGGTCGGTATTTTATCCGGCGGGGAGCGGAATCGCGTACACTTGGCGATGATGCTGAAATCCGGAGGCAATGTGCTGCTATTGGATGAGCCCACCAACGATTTGGACGTGAACACCATGCGCGCACTTGAAGAGGCGCTTGAAAATTTTGCGGGTTGCGCGGTGATTATCACCCATGACCGCTGGTTTCTAGATCGAATCGCCACGCATATCCTGGCATTTGAGGGAGACAGCCGTGCCGTCTGGTTTGATGGGAATTATTCAGATTATGAAGCGGACCGAAAGGCCCGCCTGGGACATGATGCGGACCAACCCCATCGAATCCGGTACCGCGATCTAACCCGGGATTAAGGGGTAAAGCAATTTGAGCCCTGATCAATCCAAATCCAAAGCCAAAGCCGAGATGAGACGGCGACGCGTGTCTTTGTCCGTCGCCATGTATAGCCTATGTTTCTGCCAACAACTTTAGAAGAAGTGAAACGCCTTGGCTGGGATGCCTTGGATGTTATCCTGGTTTCCGGCGACAGCTATATTGACAGCCCCTTTATCGGTACGGCGGTGATTGGCAAATTGCTGATGTGTGCCGGGTATCGTGTGGGTGTGATCGCACAACCGGCCACAACATCAGACGAAGAGATCGGCCGTTTGGGCGAACCCACGTTGTTTTGGGGGGTAACGGCAGGCAGTATCGACTCGATGGTGGCAAATTATACGGCCACGAAGAAGAGGCGTAAAAAAGACGACTACACGCCCGGCAACGTGAACAACCGTCGCCCTGACCGTGCGACCATTGTCTACGCCAACCTGATTCGCCGTTTTTCCAAACGGATCAATCCAAAAGAAAAATCGCGTCCGATAGTGCTGGGCGGCATCGAAGCCAGCTTGCGGCGTGTATCACACTACGACTTCTGGAACAACTCGGTTCGACGCTCCTTGCTGTTTGACGCCAAGGCCGATTTTATCCTGTATGGTATGGCGGAAAAGGCCGTGGTCGAGCTGGCTTTAGCCCTGCAATACGGTAGCGACACGACTGCTATCCGCGGGTTGTCTTATATCGCAAAAGAAAAACGTGAGGACTATCTGGAATTGCCGGCATATGAAGCGGTTGTGCTAGACAAGTCGGTATTTATCGACATGTTCCACATTTTTTACAAGAATAATGATCCGGTCAGTGCGAAAGGACTGTGCCAACAACACGGCGACCGTTACCTGGTCCAGAACCCGCCTGCAGCGCATCAAACCGAGGCCGAGCTTGATTCTGTTTACGCGTTGGATTTTGAGCGAGCGCAGCACCCCTACTACGAAAAGAAAGGCCCTGTGCGTGCGCTGGATACCATTCGTTTTTCGATCTACACACATCGTGGCTGTTACGGCGAGTGTAACTTTTGCGCCATCGCCGTCCACGAGGGGCGTACCATCCGTTGGCGCAGTGCCAGGTCCATCGTGGCAGAAGCCGAGCGCCTAACGACACATCCTGAGTTTAAAGGCTACATTCAAGATTTAGGCGGACCAACCGCCAATATGTATGGTTTTGAATGCGACCAGAAACTAAAAAGCGGCAGTTGCCCGGCCAAACGCTGCATCTTTCCGAACATCTGTCCCGTGATCAAAATTGACCACCAGCCGCAAATCGATTTGCTCCGCAAAGTTCGCAGAATAGATGGTGTCAAAAAAGTCTTCGTTGCGTCCGGCATCCGCTACGACATGGTCCTGAAAGACCGGCAACATGGTGGTCGGTACCTGAAAGAAGTCGTTAACCACCACGTCTCCGGTCAAATGAAAGTAGCACCCGAGCACACGAATGACAGTGTGCTATGCTATATGGGAAAGCCCGGCGTTAAGCCGCTACTGCAATTTAAATCCAAATTCGACCAATTGTCCCACAAAGCCGGTAAGCCACAATTTATTACCTACTACATGATTGCCGCCCATCCCGGCTGTACCGATCAGGACATGAAGGAGCTAAAACGGTTCAGCAGTCATAAACTAAAGGTCAATCCCGAGCAGGTGCAAATTTTTACCCCCACCCCCTCCACCTATTCCAGTTTGATGTACTACACCGAACTTAACCCCTTCACGCTCAAACCGATTTATGTCGAAAAAGACATGCGCCGCAAACAGCGCCAAAAGGAAATCGTAACGCGTAAGAAAGCAAAGAAATCTTCATAATGAATACTTACTTTGCAACTACCGCTCCCGGTCTGAAACCATTCGCGCGACAAGAGGCCATCGAGCTGGATCTTTTAAATGAGCCTGTTACATCAGCGGATGCTATCGCCTTAACTGAACCTGGCGGCGTGACCTTCAAAGGTGAGCTTGAAGCGCTCTACCGTGCCAATCTGCACCTGCGCACCGCCAGTCGTGTATTGGCCCGCCTTGGAAATTTTTTTACGCCAAAACCTATCCCAACCTGCTTGAAAGGTCTGCCCGCTTGCCCTGGGAACGTTTCCTGCACCCGGGGCAATCAATCAATCTGCGTGTCAGTTGCCATAAATCCCGGCTAAATAACGCAGAAACAATCACTGAGAACATCTCCACCGCTATTGCCGCAAGGCTGGGACAAGTATCGCCGATCATTAAGCCTTACAAGATAACCGGTGAAACCAGCGTACAGCTGATCTCCGTTCGGCTGGCAAATGATCAGTGCACCGTCAGTATCGACTCGTCCGGCAGGCTGCTGCACAAACGTGGATACCGTCAGGCCATTGCTAAAGCGCCCCTGCGCGAAACACTATCCGCTGCCATGTTGATGGCTTCGGGCTGGGATAAGAAATCACCACTGCTTAACCCATTTTGCGGCTCGGGGCCCATTCCCATCGAGGCTGCGATGATGGCGCTTGGGATTCCACCTGGGAAAACCCGCCGATTTGCCTTCATGGATTGGCCTGGCTACGATGAAAAGCTGTGGCAATCTCTATCTACCGCTATAAAACACCCGGAAACAGAAATGCCGTGTATCATGGCATCAGACCGTGATGCCGGTGCAATCCGCATGGCGCAGGCAAATGCCGACCGTGCGGGGGTAGCCGCGCATATCCAGTTTAAGAACCACGCTGTCTCCAATATCCGTCCACCCAGGAAAAAGGGCTGGGTGGTAACCAATCCGCCCTACGGAAAAAGGGTCCGGGGGGGCAAAGACTTGCGAAACCTGTACGCCCAGTTTGGAAACGTCCTGCGCCGGCACTGCGCCAACTGGCAGGTGGCTGTATTGTGCAGTTACCCCATGCTGATCGGCCAGATGCACTTGGACATGGACACATCCATCTTCTGGAAAAACGGGGGTATATCTGTAAAAGTGGCCAGGGGAAACGTCGGGTAATCAAAAATGACTGCTTGGTTATACTTCTTCCGTATGGACAGAGTTGATTTTTTTATGAATGAACATCAGCTTAGCCAAATAGAGAAATGGTGTGTCCACTGCTGCGACGACCAGTTTAAGGAGATAGGTCGTTATAAGGATTTCAAAGAATTCATTGTTGGGCAAAAGACCCCAAAAAGCGATGAATGTAAAGATAACAGAGTCAAACAGCTGACTAACCATCGTACTGGCGTTGTTTCTTAACCAGAGGTATTTCATCGCCGGCAGTCGCGTTTTCCAGAGATTATATGACCATACATCATGCAGTTGGGATACCGCATAAGCAATCAGCGATGCCAGCGCTATTCGCGGCAGGAGGGAGAAGATATTGTTCAGGCTTTCTTGAATAAAATCAAATTCGTTTGGCTTGAACATGAGCGCAAGATTCATGATGACTACCGTTGCCGAAAGCGAGAAAAAGCCGATGTATACAGATTTCCGGGCGGATCGCTTATCGTAATTTTCCGAGAGAATATCTGTTACCAGAAAAGATGATGCATAGGTTATATTACCAAGGGTCACCCCTATGGTAAAGAGGTCAATCATCTTTAAGACCTGGATATTAGAAAGAATAGTAGAGATGGGTATCCAGATATATAGGCCGGTTTTTCCAAAAAAACGATAGGCAATGAGAATCGCAAAAAAATTGGCGAAAAGGAGGAGGAACCAGAGAATTTCGTTTGACAACAAGGGGGGTGTAAATTGTAAAGGGGGCATAGGGGTAGCCTTTTGGGGTACACATTTAATCCTGATAAACGGTGATCAGTGTCCTTTGCAATTCTTTTCTCTCAATTGCAAAATCTTTATCAGGCACGAAGAACGCATTAAGGCTACAATTTTAAAAGAAGATAAACCGGTTTTGTTTAGGCAGGTAGCCGTGACTGCCGCAAATTAAACAGTTTCGAATGCGGCACATTAGCAGATACAGATGGAAATATAAAGAGGTTCCTCGTTGTTTGGTAGTGTAATTTATTTTGTGTGAAATTGATAAAGCTCGAAAAAAAGGCGCTTTCCCTTTATAAGGGTGTCGACGAAAACATCCACAAAGAAA
>Ga0056107_100251_pt1 | contig 10362 bp, 8 predicted proteins | sample WorMetcrassitun2_FD_77006 | JGI IMG/M metagenome (GOLD analysis project Ga0056107, IMG submission 77006) | Marine gutless worms symbiont microbial communities from Max Planck institute for Marine Microbiology, Germany - Olavius crassitunicatus.2 ...
AAGCTGGGATTGAGTTCATTTCTTTATCGGACGCAGAGTTAAAGATGCTCCATGAACAGGGAAATGCCGTCCATGAAAAATATGCAGCCGAGATTAATAAAATATACCCCGGTGACGCATATAAATCTGCTGATTTCCTTAAAGACGTGCAAAAATTTATTGGCTATTAAGCAACGCAGTTTAAGGCAGGTTTTTAACATAAAGGGGTACGGTTTCTCGTACCCCTTTGCTTCGGGTTCACAGGGGTAAAGGTTCATGTTTGGAAAAATCCTCGATGTGTTAGACAAAATTCTCAGCTTTTTCGAAGATTGGACCCTTTTTATCTCAGTAATGGTGGCACTCGTGGCGTTGTTTTTGAATGTGGTGTTACGCTATGGGTTTAACTATACGCTGGCCTGGTCCGAAGAACTGGTCCGGGAAGTCATTATCTTCACCACCTTTGTCGGTTGCAGCGCCGCTATTAAAAACCGGTCGATGATTAAGATCGATGCGCTGGTTCAACTGGTTCCCAGCGCTGGTTCAACTGGTTCCCAAACTGAAAACACCCTTAAATTATATCAGCAATCTGGCCACTCTGGTTTTCGCCACGATGATGCTCTATTACGGCTGGAAGATGGCGGCCCTGCAAGCGGCCACCCATCAGAAAACGATCATCATGCAAATCCCCCTCGTATACCTTTTCGCTATTTTACCCTTGATGGGGGGGATGATGTTAATTCGAACGATCCAGGTCATGTATCAGGATATAGTGGAGCAGCGTGACGTCAAAAGTGAGTGATATCGCTTGAACGGATAAAAAAGGGTCAGTCGATGGAATCAAGTCACATCATTATTATGTTAATCCTGCTGGGGTGCATGGCCGCCTACATTCCAGTTTTCATGTGCCTGTTTTTTACCGCCACGCTGGGGTTTTTACTATTTACCGATTTGCCCCTCCTTCTTTTGGCTCAAACCTTATTCCGCAGTATCGATAAATTTGCCCTGGTGGTGGTACTGTTTTTCATCCTCTGCGGCAATATTATGACGGCCGGCTCCATCGTTGAAAAGTTGATAAAAGTGGCCAATGCTCTGGTCAGCTGGTTACCTGGCGGATTGGGCATGGCGGGGGTCCTGGCCTGTGGGTTGTTTGGTGCCATCTCAGGCTCCACTGTTGCAACGGTCGTTGCCCTGGGCGGATTTATGATACCTGCTTTGCTGGACAACGGTTACCCGGAAAAGTACACGATCGGATTAATGACAACGTCTCCGAATCTGGGGGTTATTATTCCGCCCAGTATCGGCATGATTTTGTGCAGCATGATCAGCAATGTATCCCTGGAAGGGCTTTTCTTGTCCGGTTTTGTCCCGGGCGTATTGATTATGTTTGGGGTCTGCCTTTATTCCTACCTGTTTTTCCGAAAAAAAGAAGAGATTGTCCGCATGCCGGTGCCCCGGTTTGTCGATGTGCTGGGGATCTTAAAAGAAGGCTTTTGGGCCTTGATGTTACCGGTCATCATTTTTGGCGGGATTTTTTCCGGTGCCTTTACCGCCAACGAGGCTGCTGTGGTGGCCTGTGTCTATGCTTTTTTTGTAGAAATCGTTATTCACAAATCGATGAGATTTATAGATGTCAAACGGATTACGATCAATTCGGCAGTGACTTCTGCAACGTTGTTGATTATCGTGGCCGGTGCTACCTGCTTTGGCCGGTTATTGACCTTGGAAGATATTCCCGGAAAGATTACCGAAGCCGTTCTGGCAACCATCCAATCTCCAGTGATGTTCCTTCTGGCCATGAATACCCTATTGTTGTTCGTGGGAATGTTCATGGACATTATTTCGGCCACCCTTATTCTGGGCCCGGTATTCTTGCCCATGCTCGATGCCTTTGACATCGGCTTGCTGCACTTCGGGTTGATTATGACGGTCAATCTGGCTATCGGATACTGCACGCCACCCATGGGGGTAAGTCTCTATATCACTGGCTCTATTGCCAATCGGGATATTGTATATGTTTCTAAGGCCGTCATGCCGTTTCTGGCAATCCAGATCGGAGTATTGATGATCATTACCTATTTCCCAAGTCTGGTGCTCTGGTTGCCGAAGCTGATGGGCTTTGTAGAATAGCCGGATTCAACCTTTTTAGTTTTCCTTTCCAGTTCGTTTCTTGATTGATGGTTTTTCTCTTGACATAATAAAGACCGCTTCATTATAATCACATTGTAGCTATTCAGGCGCCTGTTTTCACAATAATCAGATATGATATTTTTTGCTCATCTGGGTTTTAATTCGATGCGCATGGCACAAAACGCGAACGGGTTGATGATACCGGTTTGTCGCACCAAGGAGGCTTTCCATGAAGTTAAAACAAGTTGTCTTGTCCATCGAAAATTCGCCAAAGCGATTATATGAAGTTACCAAGGCGTTGGGCGATGCTGGTATTAATTTGCGGGCGTTAAATCTGGTTGATACCGGTGCTTTTGGACAGGTTCGATTGCTAGTATCCGATGTTAAAAAAACCCGGCAGATCCTCATGCAGATGCAGATGCCGGCTTATGTAAATGAAGTCGTTGCCGTACAAATCGACGATACGCCCGGGCAATTAGCTGATATCTTAAAGCCGTTGACCGATGCCGGTGTACTGGTGAAATACACCTATGCACTTACCGGGTTTTCACCGGATAAGGCGGTGATGATTTTTCGGTTTAATGACAACGATAAGGCGATCACGGTGCTTGAAAAAGAGGGAAATAAAATTCTCGACGCGGATGCTTTTGGTATTGTGTGATACGAGAAAGTAAGCTGATTAATTCTGACCGAGGGGAGATTATCCATGACGGAGCTACCTGAATTTCAACCGCAGTCATTTGCAGTGATAGGGGCCGGACCGGTCGGATGTATTGTGGCGGCGTTTCTATCAAAGGGGGGGTATCAGGTCACATTATGCGATGTGATTCCTGAATTGATTGCGCCTACCACCGAACGGGGCATCATTATTGAAGGTGCTGAAAATTTTCAGCAAACCGTTTATAAAACAACCACAAGTATTGATGACCTGGCGAAAGATCCGCCGGATGTGATGATTATTACCGTCAAGGCCAATGCGCTACCGCTGATTGCATCGGTCATTGAAGGGTTTCATCGTGAAGGTGTGTACGTGGTCAGCTGGCAGAACGGAATCGATACTGAATTGGAACTGGCCCGGACGCTTGGTCGAAAATCCGTGTTTCGGGCAGTGGTCAATTTTGGCTGTGGTATGATCGGCCCGGCCCATGTAACGATGCCGTTTCATCACCCGCCGCATTTTATCCAAGAGCTCGACGTCGCTTCCGCTCCGATCGCTGTGGCCATTGCTGAAGCATTTTCAAAAAGTGGACTGACCACCGAACATACCGACGAGATCGTATCGATGGTGTGGCGCAAATCCATTATGAATGCCAGCATGAATCCGGTTTGTGCCGTCACCGGTCTGACCATGGCCCAGGCCATGAACGATCCGCTTGTCTTTGAAACCGTTGATGCGTTGTTAAAAGAATGCGTCCAGGTGGCAAGGGCCAATGAGATTCAAGTTGGATGGGATTATTATCCAGGTGCCGTTGATTATATGCAGAACGCCGGCAACCATAAACCCTCCATGCTCATGGATATTGAAAACAATCGCCGCACTGAAATTGATTTTATCAACGGTAAATTTGTTGAGTATGGTCGGAGGGCAGGTGTGCCAACCCCGTACAATTCAGCCCTTAAGTCCCTGGTAAAGGGGCTGGAATCAAAGACGGGTACTAACTAACCCGATCTAAAGACTAACGAAAGAAAGCGATATGACCGATCAGCCCATTTTTGTAGGTGCGGACGTGGGGTCTTCCCGGACGAAACTGGCCGTGCTCGATGCGAAAAAGCAGTTAATCGGATATGCGATAAAAAAATCAGGTACGAATTTTACCACAGCGTCCAATAACTGCCTGGCGTCGGCCCTTAAAATGGCAGGTGCCTCCGCTAAAGATATTCAGCATACGGTATCAACCGGCTATGGTCGTAAGAATGTGGAATTTTCTAAGTCGACCAAAACGGAAATTAGTTGTCATGCCAAGGGATGTTATCACTACTTTCCCCTGGCCATCACCATTATCGATATTGGCGGGCAGGATAATAAAGTCATTAAGCTCAATGATAAGGGACAACGCCTGAATTTTAAGATGAACCGAAAATGCGCTGCGGGTACCGGGGCCTTTTTAGAAGAAACGGCACTACGACTTGATATCCCGATGGAAGACATGAATGACCTGGCTGAACAATCCAAAGACATGGAACGGCTGGGGAGTTTTTGCACCGTTTTTTCCGGGACAGAAGTACTCGAAAAGATCAGAAATGGAAAGAAAGTGACCGATATTGTCAAAGGGCTTTTCTATTCTGTGATTCGGCGAGTGATGGAAATGGATTCCTTAACAGAAAACGTGGTCATGACAGGCGGAGTGGTGGCGCATAACCCTTATCTTGTCACCATGACGGAAGAACTAATCGAGCGAGATATCAGGGTCGCTAAACACCCCCAGTTGACCGGGGCGGTGGGCGCTGCGTTGTATGCCATGGACAAACAAACGAAATAGGAGTTGATATGGAAGAAAAAAAAGTGAAGCGGGTAAATATTAAAGCCACGGCCCAGATGGGAAAGATTATGGCCGATTATTTCTATGAGCTAAACGACGCGGCCAAGGACCGGAGCAAACCCATCGCCTGGTGCACCAGCGTGGGGCCTGCGGAACTCTTACGATCCATGGGATTTTTAATCCATTTCCCTGAAAATCACGGTGCCATGCTGGGGGCGACCCGCATGGCAACGGATATGATTCCCGAGGCCAATGCGATTGGATATACGCCAACTATCTGTTCTTATCTGACGGCTGATATCGGTGCTTATCTGAAAGGTGTCACACCTTTATCCAAGGCGTATAAAGGCATCAAATCCGTTCCGAAACCGGATGTGCTGGTTTTTAATACCAACCAGTGCCGGGACGTCCAGGACTGGTTTGCCTGGTATGGGGAAGAATTCGACGTACTGGTCATCGGGATTTACACGCATCGGGGGGTCAATGATGTGGGCGAAGAACTGGTCGTCTCCGTGGCTGAGCAGATTAAAAATCTCATTCCCCCCCTGGAAAAAGTATCGGGCAACAAGTTTGATATGGGTGAGCTAAAACGGGTAATGGCCCTATCCCGGGAATGTTCGGATCTTTGGCAAAAAGTGCTTTTTACAGCGAGCACCAAGCCTTCTCCCCTCACATTTTTTGATGGAACGATCCAAATGGGCCCGGCCGTTGTCTTGCGGGGGACTCAGCAGGCCATTGATTACTACAAGGTGCTGCTGGCCGAGTTAGAAGAACGAATTAAAAATCATGTGGCCGCCGTTGAAGATGAAAAATACCGGATCTATTGGGAAGGCATGCCCGTCTGGGGCCGATTAAGCACGCATTCAAAGTTGTTTGCCGGCCTGGAAACCAATGTGCTTGCGTCTACCTATTGCAACAGCTGGGTGTTTTCCGATTTTGATGAAAACGACCCCTTCAACAGCATGGCCCGGGCCTATACCAAATTGTTCATCGTGCGGTCCGACGAGGCTAAGGAAGAATACATTAAGAATATGCTCGAATATTTTAAAGTGGATGGGATTGTATATCATGATGCAATGACTTGCCCTAATAATTCCAATTGCCGCTATGGCATGGCTCAGCGTCTGGAAAAGGAGACAAATATTCCGTCATTGATCATCAACGGCGATTTAAATGATACGAGAATGATTTCCGACGAACAGACGAAAACGAATGTCGAGGCATTTGTTGAGCAGTTGGAAGAACGGCGGGATGCTTTATAGATGAAAGACAAATTATCGAAATTCATTTCTTATAGGTGAAGGAGTCATCAATGTTGGATGCATTGTTTAACCCGAGGGGCGTGGCTGTTGTCGGCGCATCGAGCCGAGAGCTTCACATCGGCAATCGAGTGATTAAAAATTTGATTGATTTCGGTTATAAAGGGAAAATTTATCCCATTAACCCCAAGGCGGATGAGATCCGGGGGCTAAAGGCATATAAATCTATTCTTGACGTAGAAGGCCCCGTGGATGTGGCCCATATGGTGATTCCGGCTAAGTTTACACCCATGGCCTTTGAGGATTGTGGAAAAAAGGGCGTCAAGCACATCATCATCAATTCCGGTGGTTTTTCGGAAGTGGGCCCGGAAGGTGCGGCCATTGAAGATGCCTTTATGGAAGTTGCCCGAAAGTACAACATGCGGGTGCTCGGCCCCAATTGCCAGGGAATTATCAATTCCGACCCTGAACTACGGGCGTATTGTAATTTCACCTTTACCTTCCCTGAGCCGGGCAATATTTCCATCGTGGCCTTGAGCGGCGGAGTGGCGGAAGTAATTCACCAGGGTTTTTCCGCCATGGGTGTCGGGACTCGGATATATGCGTCCAATGGCAATGCCTGCGATATAACCATTCCGGAGATTATACGTTATCTGGGCGATGATGAGGGCACCCGGGTGATTGTCACATACGTGGAGGGGCTTCGAGATCCCGCGACGTTTATGGAAGTCGCCGCAGAAGTGGCGGCCAAAAAGCCGATACTGGCCATGAAGGCCGGGCGAACAGCGGAAGGTGCAAAGGCGGCAGCTTCTCATACCGGCGGGCTGGCCAAGGAAGATATGGCCACGGATCTGATTTTTAAGAAGGCGGGAATTGTTGACTTTCGGGATGAGGGTGAATTGATTAATGCGGCTGCAGCGTTTGCGTCTCAACCGATCCCAACGGGGAACCGGGTGGGAATTATTACCAATACCGGCGGGCCCGCAGTGATTGGAACGGATATTCTGGTGGATGCCGGCCTCGAAATACCGCCGCTTTCGGAAAAGACAGAGAAAATATTAAAGGAAAAACTATACCCGGAAGCCGCCGTCCACAATCCCATCGATGTGCTGGCAACCGGTACGGCCGAACACTACCGTGCCTGTCTGGATGCTATGATGGACGACGATCATTTCGATTGCGTCCTCGTTAATTTCGTGACGCCGTTTTTTGTAGATAACGAAAAGATCGCCACGGAGATTGTGGCCGTCAGTAAACAACAGAGAAAACCGATTGTCTGCAACCTGATGACTGATCGCAAGCAATGGAAAGAAACCGTCCGGATTCTCCAGGATGGCGGGGTTCCCTGCTTTGCGTTACCGGGAGAAGCCGCTCGTGCCTTAACCGCGCTCGTCCGATATCATCGTATCCGCACCCGGGACGCCGGCCGGATCAAAAACATCTCTGATGTAGATAAAAGCAGGGCTGAAAAGATTATTTCGGTTGCGGAAAATGCCGGTCGCCACATGCTCTTGGCGGATGAGGTATATCAAATCTTAGATGCCTATCGTATCCCGGTGGCTGACTGGCGAATGGCGGGATCAGTTGACGAAGCGGCCGCAATGGCCGAAGAGATCGGCTTTCCGGTTGTGGTTAAAGCAGACGCCGCTTCAGTTATTCATAAAAGTGATATGGGAGGCGTGGCGGTTAATCTCAAAGATGCCGGTGCCGTTAAGGCGGCGGCAAAGAAGATGGCCGATGAACTGGCCGCAGATGACCTCCGCTTTTTTGTTCAAAAGTTTATGCCCGGGGGGATGGAGATTATTCTCGGCGCCAAAGCGGAAGAAGGCCTGGGCCATATGATCATGTTTGGCTTGGGGGGTATTTTCGTAGAGGTATTAAAAGATGTCGTTTTTAACCTGACCCCTGTCACCGATTCTGATGCAAAGGAGATGCTCGCCGGCATCAAAGGGGCGCCATTACTTGCTGGTACCAGGGGCCAAAAGGGAGTTGACCAGGCCGCTATCGAAGCACTACTTTGCCGGTTGTCTCAACTGGTTGGGGATTTGCCCATCATCACAGAAATGGATCTAAATCCTGTGATGGCGTTTGAAGACGGCCTGTTCGCCGTGGATGCTAGAATCGCCATCTCGTAAATAATTGATCAAGTGGGTCCGTCATTTAGCAATTCGCCTTAGGGGTGATTTACCACTTACCCGTTCTAAAAAAAGGAGGTGTGCGTTGACAGCGTGGATGAATCTTGGGCAGCACCTGAAATTAAATGCCAAAAAATATCCCGACACCGTGGCGTTGAAAGATGCGGCGAGGGGGTTTAACTATCCTGAAGTCAATCGGCGGGTGAATCAATTGGCCCATGGTCTCATGGGCCTGGGGCTTAAAAAAGGGGAAAAGGTGGCTGTGCTGCTGGAAAACAGCATCGAGATTGTAGAAGTCTACCTGGCCTGTGCTAAATCCGGTCTGGTCATCGTCCCGATCAATTTCCGGTTGATGGGCAAGGATGTGGACTATATCGCCAACAATTCGGATGCGAGAGTCATCATAGTCCATGACGAATTTACACCAGTGGCGGACAGTGTCCGGGAAAAATTGACCCACATCGATTCAGATCATTATATAGCTGTGGGAAATCAGGTTAACGGTTACCAGAATTATGAAAACCTGATTGCAGACAAACCGGAAAATGAACCGGATGCCCGGGTGGCATCCACGGATCCCTGGATATTGATTTACACGTCCGGCACGACCGGAAAACCCAAAGGTGTCGTTCGGTCGCATGCCTCCCATATTGCCTTTTATTTGATTAACGGGGTTGATTTTGACTTCAACGAGCATGATATCTGTTTAAATGTCATGCCCCTTTGTCATATTAATTCCACTTTTTTTACTTTCACCTTTCTCTATATCGGTGCCAGCGTCTATATCCATCCGGGCCGGTCGTTTCGGGCCGAGCAGATTCTTGAGATTATTGAAAAGGAGAAAGTCTCTTTTATCTCTTTGATCCCAACCCATTACAATCTGATCCTTGATGTGCCGGAAGAAAAAAGGCGATTTGATGTTGGCAGCGTCCGCAAACTGCTTTGTTCTTCTGCTCCTGTGGGAAAGAGCATGAAGCTCGCGATTATGGACTTTTTTCCCGGCGTGGACTTGTACGAGGGATACGGTTCCTCCGAGGCGGGTATCGTCACGGTGCTGAAACCGGAAGATCAGATGCGCAAGCTGGGATCCATTGGCTATGAGACCCTGGGAACGGATTTTGTGAAAATACTCGACGACAATGGGAATGAAGTCTCCCAGGGCGTAGTCGGCGAATTGTATTCCAGAGGCCCCATGTTATTTGACGAATACTACAAACTACCGGAAAAGACAGCATCGTCTTTTAAGGGGGGATGGTTTTCTGCCGGCGACATGGCGCGTCAAGATAGAGATGGTTTTTTTCAGATTGTCGACCGAAAAGACAATATGATTATCACCGGCGGCGAGCATGTCTATCCCAGTGAAGTCGAGGAAGTGGTTGGCAACCATGAGTGTGTATTTGACTGTGCCTGTATTGGTATTCCCGATGATAAATGGGGCGAAAAAGTGGTGGCCGTGGTTATTGCAAGGGAGGGGCTTGATAAATCCCAAATCAATGAAGAAACCATCAAAGCCTGTTGCAAGGATGTCTTGGCCGGGTATAAGCGGCCAAAAGAAGTGGTTTTTATTAAGGAAGAAGACATGCCCCGGACCCCAACCGGTAAAATACTGCACCGAAAATTAAGAGAAACCATAAAATAAAACCAATAAACCCAACTAACTCATAAAACTTATATAACTAATAAAACAGGAGGTTCAACCGATGTTGACCAAGGCGTACATCCCGTACGGTGGATACTATAGCTCGCCCTTTGCCCGCTGGCAGGGAAGTTTTGCAAATGATAATGCCATCGTTTTGGGAGCCGAAACGGCGAAACGTTGGCTATCTGAAAAAAACTGGGATCCGGGTATGCTTGATTACCTTTATCTGGGTACGACTGTCGGGCAGCACTACCTCTTTTATGGAAGCACCTGGGCCGCACATCTGATGGGTGCCGGCCACATGCCGGGAGTCACGTTAATGCAGGCGTGTTCAACCTCAACTACCTGTATCCTTCAGGCCAGTATCGGCGTCGAAACAGGAACGTTCGAGAATCCATTTTGCCTGATGACCGACAGATGCTCAAACGGCCCCCATACTGTTTGGCCCAATAGCAAAGGGCCTGGCGGACAGGTTGAATCGGAAAACTGGGTCATGGATCATTTTAGCTATGACCCAACGGCAAAAGGCGCGATGATTCAAACCGCAGAGAACGTAGCTGCAGAAGCCGGGTCGACGCGGGAAGAATGTGACCGTGTAGCCCTGTGGCGCGCCGAGCAGTATACTGATGCGTTGGCCGATGACCAGGCGTTTCAGAAGCGATATATGTTTCCGGTGGAAGTTAAGGTGTCCAAGAAAAAGACGATTATGGTGTCAGCCGATGAAGGGGTATTTCCCACGACTG
>Ga0056107_100254_pt1 | contig 10274 bp, 8 predicted proteins | sample WorMetcrassitun2_FD_77006 | JGI IMG/M metagenome (GOLD analysis project Ga0056107, IMG submission 77006) | Marine gutless worms symbiont microbial communities from Max Planck institute for Marine Microbiology, Germany - Olavius crassitunicatus.2 ...
ATTTAAAAGATATGCTTAATTGTCCCCAACATATCACAACCACTTATATTTACAAGAGATATGTCGTATTATATTGTTAAGTCAACGGCATTGAGAGTAGAGTAATATTATAAAGGGCGGTTGATTGGGGATATGTGAAAAAGAACCCGTTGGCGGGATGTAAAGAAATCAGGGTACACAGGCGGCCACCAACTTTTCTACAAAAACGCGATATTCCCCGCTTCCTGGCATCTATTAAGGATATCGATCTCAGGCGTTTGGTAACCGCCTATATTTCTACTGGCAGAAGGCGGTCGGAACTGTTAAGCTTGAAATGGAAAGATGTCAATATTGGGGACAGGCGGTACACGGTTAAAACAAAGGGTGGTATCTGGCAAACGTATTATATCAATAAATTGTTTTTAAACGTTCTGAAAAGCGTAAGGATTGGATCCGGATCCGGCCATAAAGATAAGCGGGTGTTTAAGTCATGGCATCCCGACACAGTTTCCCACAAGACCAAAAAGGCATTGGTCGACTTCGGGTTCCCCGGGCACCATCTCCACAGCTTGCGGCACACATTTGCCAGCTTAAAAGCTGCGGAGGGCAGATCGTTAAAAGAGATTCAGGATCTCCTGGGCCACCAGGAGATCAAGGCGACCTTATTATATAGCCACCTCACGGATGACCATCTATCCGAAATCAGTGAAATTGAAATAGGTCCAGTGGAGTTAAACAAGCGGTGAAACGGGGGTTCCAAAATACGGTTTTGCGGACAAAACGCGTACAATAGTTCACAACTTAATGTATTTATTATAGGCCCCTACTGATTACGAATCAGCTGCTCTACCATCTGAGCTACGTCGGCAAGTCGGTTGGTTGGAAATAGTTACTTATTTTATGGAACAAAATCAAGCAAAAAGTTCACTTGATACCCTCATGGAGCGGATGGCCCGGGGAAACCGCCCGCAGACCTGTACCGGTTTATCCGGCGCTGAGCTGGCATACTTCATTTATCGGTTTTACCGTGGTCGAAAGCAACCCATGGTGGTGGTAACGGCTGATTCCGATACCGCCGTCCAGGTGAAAAGTGATTTACGATTTTTCATCTCTAATCAGGTCCCTCCCATCTATCATTTTCCTTCGTACAGCACGACACCGTTTAAATTATTATCCTATCATCAAAACATCGCAGCGCAACGGATCAGTACTCTATACCAAATGATGGAAGGTGATCATCCGTCCCTGGTCATTACCACGATTGAAGCTATTTTAGGAAAGGTGATCCCCAAACCCCAACTTTTACAATACAGCGAATTAATATTGGAAGGTGAAGAACTTGATCGAGACCTGCTGATCGAGAAATTGATTCAAGGTGGATACACTCGGTCTGTACTTGTGGAAGAACCGGGAGATTTTTGTGTTCGCGGAGGGATTCTTGATATTTTTTCCCCCATCTACAGTGACCCGATTCGTATCGAAATGTATGGCGATTTCGTCGAATCCCTCCGCTTATTTTCGCCGACCACTCAACGGACGCTGACATCTATAGACGAAGCCGTCATTTTGCCCGCCAGTGAAGCGATTGTTGAAAACGATAATATCGAACAACTTATTGCACGACTTAGATTATATGCTGCCAAACAAGAATTACCGGTCACCCGAATTCGGGAATTAGTCAGTCGGCTAAAAACGAAGAGCCCAGAGTCCGCCATTGAAAGCCTTTTGCCAATTATCTATCAGACACCGGGTACTTTTTTTGATTTTATTTCTGAATCAACCGTATGTATGATTATTGAGCCGTCCGAAATTGCCGTTGCAGCCGAGGCGTTTTCAAAAAAGATAAAAGAAGGGTACGAGACGGCCTGCGGGCAGGACAGACTTTGCGTCAAACCGAATGATCTTTATCTGACGAACTCGCAAGTTAAAAATCGACTGACTTCCCGGCACCCGATTGTATTAAAGCGATTAGCCGTGGAGACAAATGACACCCCATTGCATAACGACAAATCGCATCAGTCCTTTCAGGTGACGGATAACGCGGTAATTAAAACCAAGATGGCGCATCTGTCGGATGGGCGCTCCCTTTTTCAACCGCTTTCGGAATGGATTCTATCGCATCAAGATGCGGGAATTAGTACGGTGATCGTTTGTCATACGAAAGCCAGTGCAAAAAATATTCGTAAAATACTTGCCGCTTATAGCATTCAACCGTTTTCCGCCAGTACGTTTGCCGGTGTGAAGCTTGATAGAGGTGGTATCTGGACGATACTGGGTCAATTGTCGACGGGCTTTGCCTGGCCGGAAGAGTCCCTTGCGGTGATCACGGAAGACGAGATCTTTGATACAAAATCGACCCGCCAAAAAAGACCCCGGAAAAACCGACAGACACCGCCGATCACCATGGAGGATTTGAATGCCGGTGACTTGATTGTCCACGATGAACACGGTATCGGACGGTATGAAGGATTGGTTAAGTTGACCATTAACAGATCAATCAGCGACTTCTTGCTCATCCTCTATAAAGATGAGGACCGGCTCTATCTCCCTGTTGACCGTATGGGGATGATTGAAAAATATATGGGGGTCGACAGTATTTCACCCACCTTGGATAAAATGGGCGGCCAATCGTGGGCCCGGATCAAGGCAAAGGTGAAACGCTCGGCGGAAAAAATCGCCGGCAAGTTGTTAGAAATTTATGCGGCACGTAAAGTTCACAGTGGATTTTCATTTAACCGCCCGGTTGACGGCTATGAAGCTTTTACGGCGTTATTTGCCTTTGAGGAAACCCCGGACCAGCTTCGGGCTATTGAAGATGTACTAAGGGATATGTTTCGGCCAACACCGATGGATCGATTGGTATGCGGAGACGTCGGCTACGGTAAGACCGAAGTGGCATTAAGAGCCGCATATGTAGCCGCCGACAACGGGAAGCAAGTGGCCATCGCGATTCCCACCACGGTTTTAGCTGAGCAACACTTTGCTACTTTTTCTGCTCGTTTTAAACGGACACCTTTCAATATCGCCTGCTTGAGTCGGTTTCGGTCCAGGCAACATCAGCGGGAGATTATCAGCCGTTTAAAAACGGGACGGATTGATATAATTATCGGTACCCACCGGCTGTTTTCCAAGGATGTTGAGTTCACTGAATTGGGGCTGGTTATTCTTGATGAGGAACAACGTTTCGGAGTCAAGCATAAAGAAAAATTAAAACGAATCCGAACATCGGTTGATGTGCTGGCCCTAACGGCAACACCCATTCCCCGAACGTTGCATCTTTCCATGACCGGCGTCCGGGATATCAGCATTATCTCAACACCGCCCGAGTATCGCCGGGCGATTGTCACCCATGTTTGTGAGTTTGATAACGCAGTGGTTACCGAAGCGATACGCCGAGAACATGATCGCAATGGTCAGATTTACTTTGTACATAATGATATTGCCAGCATAGAAAAGATGGCCCGCCGCCTTAATCGATTGGTGCCTGAGATTCGTGTCGATATTGCCCATGGTCGCATGGCGGAAAATGTTCTGGAAGATGTCATGCGAAGGTTCGCAAACCACGAGATTGATGTGCTGGTGTGTACGACTATTATTGAATCCGGATTGGATATTCCCACAGCCAACACGATGCTTATCAATCGAGCCGGCCGTCTTGGCCTGGCACAAATTTATCAGCTTCGGGGCCGGGTAGGACGTTCGGATCGACAGGCGTATGCCTATCTGCTGATCTCCCATGAAAGTCAGTTGACTAAGGCTGCGAAAAAACGCCTCAAGGTGCTCATGGCACATAGCGATTTGGGATCAGGTTTTCAGATTGCCATGCACGACCTGAAAATTCGGGGCGGTGGAACTATTTTAGGGGCCTCTCAATCCGGCCACATTGCCGCTGTTGGGTATGATATGTTCCTTAAGCTGATGAAAAGTGCTGTTGACGAATTGAAGGGCGATACACAGATCGAATCCTTGGAACCGGAGATTAATTTTTCGTTGGCGGCGTTTATACCGGAAGATTACATTCCGGATATTGATCAACGATTGACCACTTACCGTCGATTGGCAAAAATGAAGGATTTGGCTGAAATGAAAGCGTTCAGGCAGGAGCTGAAGGATCGTTTTGGCCAGCCGCCGGAAGAAATGTTGAACCTTCTGGTCAAGATAATGCTTCGAGTTCTGGCGATCCAGGCTGGTGTCAAACGTCTTGATATATCGGGAAAACTATTGATTTTATACGTATCCGAACCGCATCAAAAAAATCCATCCGGTATGGCTGACTGGTGTTCCGATTATGGAAAACACAAAGATATCCAGTTGTCAGCGGATAATGTTTTAACGGTCCGATTGGTAACTGTTCGCATTCACCGCATGTTGGTCGAGGCGAAAAATATCTTGAAAGAAATTATCCAACATGTTAATTCCTGATCACCTTTAATCACCTGTTTTTCTACCTTAATACAAAGACTTATATTGTGCATTTACCCATGGATTCGAAATTAGCTGAAATTGGAATAGGGCGCGGGGGGCCGGTACGTTCTTATCGGCCGGTAACGGGGCTGCGGATACATTGGCGGCTGATCTTTGTTTTTTTTATTGCTGCAAGTATTATGGCGGCTGCCAGCCCGCTTTATGGCAAGCAAATTGTGGATCGAATTGTGGCAATCGTCAATAATGAAGTCATCTCTTTGTATGAATTGAATCAAAGAATTGAGCCCTTTATCGACGAAATAAAAAAGACCACAGCCACATTATCAGAGCAAGGTGCGTTGATCCGGAAGGTTGAAACAGAACATTTGGATCTATTGATCGACGAAAAACTGGCGGATCAGGAAATCAGGCGGCTTAATATAAGGGTCGGCGAAAGACAAATCGATGAGGCCCTTGATCGGTTCAGTTCATCAAATAAAATTACGATAGAAGAACTCGAATCGGCGCTTGCCGATCAAGGCCGCAGCCTTAAGGACTTTCGTGGAGAGATCAGCGCCCAGATTTTAAGGGCCAGGCTGGTCAACCGGGAGATTAATTCCAAGGTAATTATAACCAAGGATGAAGTCGTCAACTATTATAATACCCATCCGGAAAAGTTTGGGGCCGAAAGCGCATATCGTTTGAAAAACATTGTTATGAATGTTGCAACGCGTCAGGGCGGGGGTGAAAAAACGGATGCGATCAGCGATATGACGCGTGTTTATGAAAAATTAGTGGCCGGTGAATCATTTGACGTTTTGGCAAGGGAGTATTCAGATGCACCCAATGCGGTTGATGGCGGGGCGCTGGGTACCATTAGCGCCAAGATGCTGGCCCCTGAAATACGAAAAGCGATTGAATTTTTAAAACCCGGTGAATTTACCGAGATTATTGAAACAGATCAGGGGGCTCAGATTTTTTATCTTGAAGCCATTGATGCGGCGTCGGCAGAATCATTTGAGAAAGTCAAAGCCCGGATTGAAGATACGCTTTACAAGCAAATCGTTGATGAAAAATATGAAGGCTGGCTGGGAGATTTACGGGCACGGTCACATATTAAGTTGATCAGATGAATGAGAGAAACAAGCCAAAACGTCAAAAGCGATTTCGGACGATATCTTCAACGGAAAAGACTTGCGGAGGGCATATCCTTAGCAGAAATCTCTAAAAAGACCCGTATTCGGGTACAAACCCTGCTATCCCTTGAAAAAGAAGAACATCGCAAATTGCCGGCAGATATCTATGTGAAAGGATTATTGCGTAGTGTCGCCAGGGTGGTTGGCGTCGACGGGGGCAAGGCGGTCCGGCGGTATGAGCAAAGCCGAAAAGAATTGAGTGCCATAGCACAAATCGAGACCCAGCTAAAAAGATCTGGGGCACGTAGCTGGTTTAAGTTGATGTATCTGCTGGGACTTTTTTTTTCCCTGGTGATTCTGTCGATTTATTTGATGACATGGCGCAGCGATGACGTCAGCACGGAATCAGCTTTTTCCAATAAAGGGGTGGATACGACGAACGTCTCATCCGATGACGAACGCCGTTTGGCCTCAAAAAAAAGTTCTTCAGCAATTGGAAGTGGTGATCGATTGGAAACCCTGGCATCCATCGCAAATAATTCGACCCGAAAAGCGCAAACAGACATCGAACCACCCGGCAAAGATAAAATACGGCATGATACCAACACAAAGGCACTGCGGCCTACAGGGGAAAAGGGATATTTATTATCCGTCCAGGTTGTATCCGATACATGGTTGAAAGTCATTGCCGATGATCAGGAAGTGGTTCGGTATCAGCTAAAGACGGGTGACCGATTGGACCTGACGGCGTCCACACGATTTAATATACTCATCGGAAATGCCAAGGGGGTCCGGTTATTTGTCAATGATCGCCCGCTTCCGGTGAGCGGAAGGAACGGACAGATTGTAAATATTGATATTCCTTGACCATCATCACGGTTATCGTTGTTCACCATTGTGTAATGGTTGCTGATTGTGATGTGTTAATGGATTGCGGATAAAATGGGAGTGATTGCGCCAGAATACAACAATGCTAAATCCTGTTATTTGGCCAAGGCGTTTTGTAAAAAACCGGGAATTTTTTATAATAGATAATGCGGCCCGAATGAATAGATAGCAGGTACATCCATAGCCGGACTGTCGATACTCATTATGACCAAATCCACCCAGCCTAAATCTGAATACATCTTTCAAGTTGGCCCTGCGAAACGACTGGCCGACACGATTAAGAGACTCCTGCGTCGGGATGCGTTTACTTCGTTAAAGAAGATTGTTGATAAAACCCATGCGGCCGACCTGTCGGCAGTGTTTCACTCCTTGACCCCATCCGAGCAACACCGGCTCTTTAAAATGATATCGGATATCGAGCAAAAGGGGATCTTATTCAGCGAGCTGGATGAAGATATTTTTCTCAACCTTGAAGCGGATATGTCGGTAGATTCACTGGTCAGCATTCTGGAAAAAATGCCCAACGACGATGTAGCCGATCTTATCGGTCGGTTTCCAGGGGAAAAAGCGGACCGTATTTTAAAGCAGATGGATTTAAAAGAGTCCGAAGAGGTGGAGGAGCTCCTTCGGTATGACGATGAAACCGCAGGGGGGATCATGGTCCCCGATTTTGTCGCCTTAAAACAAGATATCACGGTCGGAAAAGCGATTCAATCTTTACAGGAAGAGCATCTCGATGTGGAGATGCCGTTTTACCTCTATATTGTCGATGAACACGACCGGCTGGTGGGGGTCAGCTCTCTTCGCCAATTGGTAGTGGTTCCCCCCGATTCCCTCTTAAAAGATTTCATGACCACCGATGTCCTCACGGTTATGACCGATATGGATCAGGAGGAAGTGGCCCAAATCGTTGCCCGGTATGATATCCTGGCCGTTCCGGTGGTAGATGAGGGCAATCATCTGGTTGGCATTGTGACCGTTGATGATGTCATTGATATTTTCCGGCGGGAAGCCACCGAAGATATTTTGAAAATGGCGGGTGTCGGGGATGAGTTTGTCGAAACCAAATCAGTACTGACGAGTACCCGTATCCGACTGCCGTGGCTTTTAGCGAGCTGTATCGGCGGTCTTGTTGCATTTTATGTGATCGGTCATTTTGAGAGCAGCTTGAGCAGCTTACCTTATTTGGCCGCCTTTATCCCTGTGATTATGGGAATGGGGGGGAATATCGGTACGCAATCGGCAACGATTGTCGTCCGTGGTTTGGCCACCGGGCGGTTTGATATCGGCGATATAGGCCGCGTGGTCTCAAAAGAGCTGACCGTGGGATTGATCCTGGGTGTTTTTTACGGCTTACTTATTGGCACCGTGGCGCAAATCCAGTATTCAACTTCGGGCCTGACCATTGCGGTGGGGGTGGCGGTGCTCAGTTCCATGTCGGTTGCCGCCCTGGTCGGTTCCCTTGTACCGATGCTTTTTGCGCGACTCAATATTGATCCGGCGGTGGCCACCGGTCCGTTTGTCACCACATCCATCGACATTGTCAGCGTATTTTTTTATTTCCAAATCGCTACCACCTTGCTGGAAACATAGGCAATGTCAACATTTAATATCCGCGCAATTGTTTTACGCCGGGTTCCATTTGGTGATTTCGATCTTGTGGTAACCCTTTTTACGGTCACCCATGGAAAAATTGCTGTAATGGCCAAGGCCGCAAAAAAAAGCGTCAAACGATTTGCCGGTGTTTTGGAGCCATTTGCACCGATCCAGGCGGTTTGCTACCAGGGAAAAGGGCTGCCGTTTTTGCAGGAGGCCAGCGTGGCTCAATCGCTGGCCAATGTGCGTTCCGATGTGGAATTGACCGCTTATGCGAGCTTCTGGTCTGAAATCGTAGATATCCATCTGGAAGACAATCATCGGCAACCGGATCTGTATCGGTTACTATTGTTTGTACTGACCGGGCTTGATGATGGCTGGATATCTCCACAGATGTGGAGTATTTTCTTTATGATGCGTTTTTTAAATCTGGCCGGGCTGGCGCCACGGCTCGGTCGGTGTGTGAATTGTCAAACTGATGTGATGAAGGTGAAAAAATGTGGTTTTGATTCGACTCGGGGGGGCGTCGTCTGTGAAAATTGCCGGACCGGTGTCCAAGGTCGAATTCCCCTGGCGAAGGGGACGATCAAACAGCTTTTATGGATACAGAATAAAACAATGGCACAAGCAGCCCGGACGAGATTCAGCCCAGGTGTCCTGGATGAATCCCTGACGATGCTCGAGACATTTTTATCGTACCATCTGGGAAAAACCCCACGAAGCTTGAAGTTCATTAAAGAAATTCAACGAGTTTCCTCATAATTGATAGAGTTATAATTAGAAGAATATAGAGAATTGAATAATAAAAACTTGGTCCGTTGCCATATGCAAGGTTCCTGGAAAAAACTTTGGTTATTCGCAGCCATGGAATTATTAGTTCAGATACATTGGCTTGAAACTTTCTGTAAAGAAGGTTCAACTTGGGATGTTAAGAAGATGGTTTTGCGATAAGCTCTCTATATAATGAAGTAGATAACATGTGGCGAATTTTGATTGGGTTTCAAGAAATCATTTTTTAAAAGTTTTTAACCTTGCAAAAGAGAGGGGTTTAGTATGATCAATGAAAAACAATTTAAAGATTGGGAGCTTGAAAAAGCATTAATAGTAGCAGAATATCAATCACTAAGAGATGAAATACAGTCCCGGCTTTCAAGAGTTTTCAAACTTCAGCAGGCGTTATTACTTGGTACTCTTATTTATTTTACAACATTTTATTTGCCTAAAATAATAAATTACACTACCAATTCACCGGTTGCTATTCTTTTCTATCTTTTCATTTTAATATTGCCTATTATTGCGTTTGTTGTTGAACAATCTTGCTTATCTGAAGAAGCTGCAATTTTAAGAGCAGGCGTTTATATTAGAGATAATGTTGAGCAAAAATATAGGACGTCAATATTCCGAGGATGGGAAGAATGGCTTGAAAGGCTTGATACAAAAAAAAGACGCAGAAAGTCTGAAGAATTAATAAAAGAAACTAGACGGAAGATAATCATTCCTCTCTATTGTTTTGTAAGCTCGATAATCGGTGGGGTTGGGCTTTCATATCAGTTTAACATAGCTGTAAGCCCGAATAGCAGTACTTTTTTGTATTGTTAATAACAACTGCCTTGATTGGAATATATTTTGTGCTTTTTAAATATATGGTTTTAGAGCATGATGTTGGAACGGATTTCTCCTCACCTAACTATAAAACTTTTATTATTGATTTGGATGGATGCCTTTTAAATAGAAAACAAGAAATCTCTGATAAAAATTTAAAAGCACTAATCCACATTAAAAAGAGAGGTGTAAGAATAATATTTGCCACAGGACGAGGAAGGCTAATGGTTAAGAGAATTTGTGAAGAGGTTGGGTTAAAAGACAAGCATGTGCTCTGTCATGGAGCAAGTATATATAACGCAACAAATGATCAAGAATATCAGCTAAATACGGTGCTAAATGAAGATGATCTAAATTTAATTATTCCAAAGCTTATTAAAGAGAATATAAAGTGGGTGGCGTTTGGAGTTAAAAATTATTATTGTCATAAAAAGTCTGAAATTATGGATAAATTGATTCAGAGAAAAGATTGGGAGCGTGGCGCCATTGAACTTGTCGAAATTCCAAAACCGAAAGAATTTAAATGGCCTGAGATGATTAATAAAATACTTGGTAGTGTAATTTATTTTGTGTGAAATTGATAAAGCTCGAAAAAAAGGCGCTTTCCCTTTATAAGGGTGTCGACGAAAACATCCACAAAGAAAGGAGAAGCGCCAATGAAGATGGAAA
>Ga0056107_100257_pt1 | contig 10208 bp, 12 predicted proteins | sample WorMetcrassitun2_FD_77006 | JGI IMG/M metagenome (GOLD analysis project Ga0056107, IMG submission 77006) | Marine gutless worms symbiont microbial communities from Max Planck institute for Marine Microbiology, Germany - Olavius crassitunicatus.2 ...
GACATTTTTATCTCCTTTTGTAAGATTTAAAAGATATGCTTAATTGTCCCCAACATATCACAACCACTTATATTTACAAGAGATATGTCGTATTATATTGTTAAGTCAACGGCATTGATTTTAAAATTTCAGAATATAAGTCAACAGATGCATTAAAAGTACACACAATAATAACATTATTTTTCATAAATCCTTAAGGACGATCAATGACGAAACCGTTTTTAAAAATCGAGGATCTGGATCGCAAGGAAATGGCAGCACTGGTTGGCGACATGTTTCACCGGATTCTTGCGCATTACGCCTTCTGGTTTAACGAGATACGGCACCAGTTGGGCACGGAAAAGGCAATGGAAATATTGCCTGCCGCATCCAAACGATCCGTTGGTATTCAGTTGGGCCGTATCGGTGATTTGCTTGGATTTGAAGTCAAGGACGGATTACCGGCGGCACTTTGGGAGATGCCCCGGAAAGAGCTCCTGGAATTGATGGACGCTATGGCCGTCAACTGGCTGGCCAATGACGGGGTCTGGTTTCAGGCGGTAGAGTTCCCCCATGGGATGAACGATGCTAAACGGTGTAATGATAGCTGCTGGGCACATTTCGCACCCTTTGAAGCAGATTCCATCAAACAATTTCTGGACTTACCGGATCATCCAGGATTAGAGGGGTTGAAAAAAGCGTTCAATTTCCGGCTCTATTCGCGGGTTAACGAGCAATCAATTGTTGACGAAGGACCCGATTGCTTTGTTTTCCAAATGAACGTCTGCCGGGTCCAGGCGGCGCGTCGGCAAAAAGGGTTGGATGACTATCCATGTAAATCTGCCGGGCTGGTTGAATATACGTATTTTGCCCGCAGCATTGATTCCCGGATCGAAACCGAATGTGTGGGGTGTCCACCGGATGAGCATCCGGATCAATGGTTTTGTGCATGGCGATTTAAGTTAAAGGATGCGGCGACATGATTATTAAATATGAGGGGAAAACCCCGGTCATCGGCAAGGATGTCTATATTGCGCCCACTGCAGTCATTATCGGTGATGTGACCCTGGCCGATGGCGCCAGTGTCTGGTATGGTGCTGTTCTTCGCGGCGATGAAGCGCCGATCCGGATGGGGAAAAACACCAATATCCAAGGCAACTGTACGATTCATACCGATGCCGATAAACCAACAATGATCGGTGACGGTGTGACCATCGGGCACAATGCGGTGGTCCATGGGGCTACCGTGGAAAACAGCAGCTTGATTGGTATCAGTGCGACGATTTTAAATGGTGCCGTGATCAAGTCGGGATCCGTAGTGGCGGCCGGTTCAGTGGTACGGGAGCGGCAGATTATCGGTCCAAAACAATTGGTAGCCGGAATACCTGCCAAGGTCAAACGGGAGTTGCCATCGGAAATTCACGATATTCTTCAAGGCGCGGTGAATGACTACCGTCGGCTGCTCCGGGCCCATCGGAATAATGTGACGGTTTCGAATGACTGAAATCCGATACACCATTAATACCGGGCATTCATTCGCATTCTTTCTTTCAATCCCCGTGGGAATTATTTTAAGATGATGAAGTACTATCGGCTTGTCTTTATTTTTGGATGTTGTTTGCTGTCGGGGTTGCCAATTCGTACCTTTGCCGGCACTTCTGATATCATGCCCTTGGTAAAGGGAGCCAGTGGTGATTTAGCCCCCCCAGCAGATAAACAGCCACCTCCAATCATGAACAAATACGGCATGAAGTTTGTTTATATCCTGCCGGGTAAGTTCCAAATGGGGAGTCCGCCGGATGAGCCCGGGCGTCAATCCAATGAGTATCCACACCGGGTCCGGTTATCCAAGGGGTTTTATATGATGAAGACGGAGGTTACCCAAAAGCAATGGATTGCGGTGATGGGAGATAACCCGGCTGTTTTTAGCGATTGCGGGCTCGATTGTCCCATGGAAAACGTATCCTGGGCCGACGTTTATCGGTTCATCGTCCAGTTGAATCGCCTGTCGGAAAAAGATGCCGAACCCACCGGCCGGCATTCACCTGCCGCGGGGACCGATATGCCGGCCAAAGGAAAAAAACAATCGGTGCCGGGCCGGATGTCATACCGTCTTCCCACGGAAGCCCAATGGGAATATGCCTGCCGGGCCAAGACCCATCGGGGATGGTTTCACTTTGAAGGTGATATTGCGGAACTTGATGACTATGCGTGGTTTAAAGGAAACGCCGGCGGGTAGCCACATCCGGTGGCATTAAAAAAAGCGAATCCATTTGGGTTGCATGATATGCACGGTAACGTCTGGGAATGGTGCCATGATTATGCCGGTCCCTATCCCACCAAGGGGGTGACCAATCCCACCGGGCCGAAAAAGGGCACGTTTCGCATTGCCCGTGGCGGTAGTTGGTATTATCCGGCGATAGAATCTCGTGCGGCCAATCGGTTATACTTGCATCCCAGTATGGGGAACTATAATGTGGGATTTCGGTTGGTGATGACACCATAAGTCTTTTGTCGTCCGTGTTTGGTGGTTCGAATTCAACATCCATATCATGACCCTGACACCTAAATGAATCAGTGGAATTTTTAATTTACCAGCAATTTGGGTTTTCACCTGACTGCTATCAATAAGAGGAATCCCCTATTATGCGAATTGTCACACGACCTGACTTTGATGGTGTTGTCTGTGCTGTTTTACTTCATGAAGCAGAAGATATCACCGAACCGATCAAATGGGTCCAGCCCAGTGAAATGCAAAAAGGCCTGGTACCGATCAGGCCGGGGGATATTATCGCCAACCTTCCGTATCGGGAGAATTGTGCGATGTGGTTTGACCATCATTATTCCAATCATCCCCAGGGCGCCTTTAAGGGTGCGTTTCGTATTGCCCCTTCGGCGGCCAGTGTGGTGTTTGATTTTTACGATAAACAATTTGGAAAAGACTTTGTTGAGCTGGTCGACATGACCGATAAAATCGATTCGGCGGACCTGACCCGTGAGGAAGTTAATTCCCCTGAAAATTTTCCGTATATTTTATTGTCCATGACCATCAACGGTCGAAATATGACCGATGAGTCTTATTGGAACCGATTGGTTGACCAGCTTCGGTCAAAAAACATCGAGCAGGTAATGGCCGATTCCGATGTGCGCACCCGCTGCCGCAGGGTCGTTGAAGACAACCGCGCATATACAAGCCTGTTGATGGACCATACCCGCCTGGAAAAACATGTTTCGATTACTGACTTTCGGCCCCTGTCGCCAGCGCCGGACGGCAATCGCTTCCTTGTGTACGCGCTGTTTCCAAAGGCGGTGGTCAGTGTCAAAATTCGGTATGATGATCACCACGAAAATCGGGTGATCGTCAGTGTGGGCCATAGTATTTTCAACCGAAACTGCCGGGTGAATGCGGGCCAGATGCTGAGCCAATTTGAAGGAGGTGGGCATAACGGTGCGGCGTCATGCAAGTTCCATGTGGATAGGGCCGGCGATTATATCCCCCAAATTATCGATACCTTGCTTAAAAATGAGTCGAATGTGTGATGTCTTTTCGGCCAGTGAGCCAGCCTGACCGTCCCAGCGAGGGGGTTCATGGCAGCCGATTTTCTGTAACCTATCCGTTGACTATTCCCCGTGAAAATAAATTTGACTCGTACTCGCTTTATTTAACAAGGATGGGTTGATTTCAAAACCAAGGCCTGGGCCCACCATTAAATTAGCCAAGTCATATTTACCATAAGGACCAAATTGCAATGGGTGATCCACCACATCATATGTTAAAAGGAGATTCCCAAAGGCCCCTTCGTAGGCAAAAAGTTTCCCGGCAAGACCCGCAAAAATGTGGCCGGCCACTGTTAAAATAGACGTTTCGCCCACATGGCATCCCAGTTGACAGTCAAGGCCATTTGCGCGTGCCAGCTGGTATATTTTTAACGTATTTAATAAGCCGCCATGTTTAGAAATTTTTAGATTTAGCCCGGTCGCACCCTTGTTTTCAATAAACCACATAGCATCATCAAGTGTGCAAATGCTTTCATCTAAAATGATTTTAACCTGACTATCTATCTCTTTCAATAGGACGGGGTAGTTGACTCGGCCCCTGGCAGGCATGGGCTGTTCGACAATGTTTATGCCATAGTTGTCATGATAGAGATTTACTCTTAAAATTGCTTCTTCCAGGTGCCAGGCCGCATTTGCATCAATGCGAAGTTGTATGCTGTCGCCCAGGACGGATCGCACAAGATCCAGCTTCTGTCTGTTGGCTTCAAGATCGTTGCCGACTTTTACTTTGATCTGCTGAAAGCCAAAGGCTTTGATTTTGGATAGCAGTTTTTTGGTGACCGAAAGTGATTCATCAGAGATAACGCAGCTATATTCAATCTTTGTTATTTTTTGAGATCCCAAAAATTCGAGTACGGGTTTTTTGCACGTTTTTCCAATGGCATCAAGCAATGCAAGCTCCACGGCACACATTGCACTGGGCGTATCTTTGTTACCGCTAAACAGCGGCTTTACCGATGTTTCTAACTGTTCAATCACATTCTGCGCCGGGTTAATTTCAAAACCCATCAATTTTTCAGCAACCGTTTGTAAAGATTTTATGGTAGACTGGATGGATTCCCCGGTCACGTATTTTCTGGGTGCCCCTTCTCCATAGCCATGGATTCCCTCATCGGTAATAATCTCGAAAAGAACCGCGCTGGTTTGTTTCCTGGCTGCCAACGCATGTTTGAAGTCCATCGCAAATGGAATGCCGATTTCTCTGATACAAAAACCGATTAATTTCATCATTTTCTTTCTATGGGGTTTTGAAGCTATCGAATATAATTCAAATATCGGTTGCCTGGTGGATTGTCAAGGAGTAATTTTTTCAGAACAAGCTGAAATATTGGTATGTTGGGTGTCCAGGGGTGCCCGATTTTTCCGAATGAACCGTGGCGGAAAATATTGGGAACATGTGACCTATGATCGCAAAAAATGGCTTGACAGCAAAAAGTATAACGGAATATATTGGAAAAACAAAAAGATCTTTGGAAGAATGCATATAACACAAAAAATTATTCGCTATCACTTCGAATGACAGGAGATTTATCATCGATAATATAGATGCGTATATTATTAGAGAAATGCAGGCCAATGCCCGGGTAAAACAGGTCGAACTGGCCAGGAATCTTGACGTGGCGCAATCAACGGTACTTGAACGTGTCCGCCGATTGGAAGAACAGGGCTATATTAAAGGGTATAAAGCCACCATAGATCCTGAAAAGCTCAATTTATCCGTGCAAGCGTTTGTTTCAGTTACGCTCAAGCGGCACGGGGTAGAAATAATTCGAAAATTCGAAGATGGCATCCGGGAAATGTCATTCGTTCGAACCTGTTATCATCTAACCGGGCGATTCGATTATCTCCTTCATGTGGCGGTAAGGGATTTAGAGCAATTGGGCGTGCTGGTTAAAACGCAGATTGCCTCCCTGCCCGGTTTTGGAAAATCAGAGACGTTTGTTATATTTTCAGAAATTAAGGCAGACACCGGCTGGCCGATAGATGTGACTCCTTTTTCAAAGACAAAGGCCCGTGGGAAAACGGGCAAGCAAAAAACACTAAAAAGTAATTAGATGGATATCGTGCTGAATAGCGCTGTTTCATTTTTACGCGCTCTGTTCAAATAGTACATAAAATAAGGAGGTAATATGAAAAAGAAAAAGTTGATGGTCCATGATTTTTTTAAAATGAAAGCGGAAGGCGAAAAAATTACCTGGATCACATCATATGACTACCCAACCGCCCAATTTGCCGAAGCAGCTGGGATGGAGATGATACTGGTCGGGGATTCACTGGGCATGAGTGTGTATGGATATGATGGGACCGTGCCGGTGACCATGGACCAATGTATCGTTCACTGCGAGGCGGTACGCCGCGCTGCGCCGAACACGTTTATCGTGGGGGATATGCCTTTTGGGAGTTACCAGGTTTCCGATGAAGCGGCTGTCATAAATGCGACCCGGTTTCTAAAAGAGGCGGGTGTCGATGCGATTAAGCTGGAGGGTGGTACCCGGGTACTTACACGAATTAAAGCCATTCTCGATGCCGGTATCGTTGTGGTTGGACACATTGGCCTGACACCGCAAAGCTCAGGCCAGATAGGGGGCCACAAGGCCCAGGGTCGAACGGTTGAGTCGGCCAGATCCGTGATTGAAGACGCCTTGGCAATTGAAGCCGCAGGGGCCCAGATGCTTCTCGTTGAGGCGGTCCCGCCGGAAGTAGCCGGATTTATCACCCAAAAACTCAAGATCCCAGTGTTATCCATTGGGGCCGGTGTTGAGTGTGACGGCCAGCTTTTGATTGTATCTGATCTGATCGGGCAATTCACGGCCTTTACGCCCAAATTTGTCAAAAAGTATGCCAATGTGGCCGAGGTGATTACCCGTGCTATGCGGGAATATGTGGATGATGTGAAGAACACCGCCTTTCCTACCGATGAGCACTGCTATCACATGATAAAAGGGGAAGAAGACGGATTTAAGAAATTGATTAAGGAATACCAATAACACATGCATTGCGGTTTATGGTTGATTGAAACACACCTTTTCACACCCGGGAGAAGATACCATGTCTGATTAAAGAGAACGATTAAAGATTTCCACTGAAAGAGTGGATGAAATTAACAGTTTTTTACTGAATCCCAATAATGAGTGGATCTCCGGTCTGATAGAAATCGTGGAGAAATTCGGCGGGCCGGAAGAGATCAACCGCAAAGCAAAAGAAGCCCGCAAACTTGACAACCTCATGGAACGTCTGAAGCAGCAGCGTTCACCCTACCTCGAAAACCTCGAATGGTTGGTCGCGCAGCGGGATAAAAATGCATTTATCAATATCACCGACTATCGGAAGAAAATTTTGGGGAACAAGGCCGGCGCGGCGACTTTTAAAGAAGAAACGGCGGTAACCCTCGAAATTTTGGCCCTGCAGTTCTTCCCCTGGCTGATCGTCGAAGCCAAACAGGCCATCGAAACGGGGCAGCTCATGCCAGGGCGCTATATCCGCGTGCGGGGTATGAAAGAACAGGCCCAAGATCAGGGAGATATCCTGGCCGTCGCCGCCGCCATGCAAATTATCGGGGCAAGCTATGTGGAAACCTTAGATACCAAAGATACCAAGGGGACGGATGGCTCTAACGTCCACCTGGGGGGGCCGGAAACCATCACCGGTTACTTTGGGGGGGTGGGCCAGCCCAACGACTATCCTTTAAAGTGGGTTGAAGAATACCTCCACTACTATACCCAGTACGGCATCCAACAGGTTTTGAATGTCAACGCCGGTACCATATTTTTAGGATACATGTTGCATAAACTGGGGGTCGATAATGAATTCAAGATTTCCGTGTTTATGGGAAATGACAATCCCTTCGCCGTCTTGTGGACCCTTATGGGCGCCCGGTTGTTATCACGGGATGATGGAACAACCAGCCTGATCGGGTTCAATTTTTCCAATTCAGTCAATAACGATTCGATTATGGCAAGTGGTCATATTAGGCGTGCGATGGGATTGACCGATGTGGTGCGTTTCGAGCATCATATTACCGAGACCTACAAATCCATCGTCCGGCAGCCTTATAACCGGCGGGACGAACTGGTAGAAATTGCTAGCATCGTGCCCAATATCTCGGCGAAACATGAAGGCGGGGATGTGAAAATCGAAAAAGAGCGTGACCATCCTTCGGATATTCTTGAATACTTTTTATCGAAGGAAGAGATCCTTAAGCAAGGGCTCATGGGAGCCCTTGAGCAGAGCTATCTGGACAAACATGATGCTTTGAACAAAACAGCCGATGCATTGACCCGGGCCGGCATTGGCGTCGTCTGCGCAGGGAACCTTCACTAATAAGGTCTTTTTGAAGAAGAGAAGGTCTAAATGATGACATCTATAGAGCGGCTTTACGCTAAGACCACGTTGACTATGAAGCACTCCTTTATCAGGGAAATTTTAAAGGTGACGAAAGGGGTGCCCGGCATGATCTCTTTTGCCGGCGGTCTGCCAAGCCCGGACGCATTCCCCAAAAAAATTCTGGCAAGCCTTTTTTCTGAGGTTATTTCCGAGGAAGGTGATGAGGTCTTGCAGTACGGCGCCAGCGACGGGGATCAGGTTCTAAAAAGAATAATCAGGAATTTCGAGGAGGCCTCCTATCTTTCCGATGAGGAGATGATGATTACCGCCGGCTCTACAAACGGCATCTACTATTTTACCCGAACGTTGATTGATCCGGGTGATATTATCATTTGTGAGGCCCCGAGTTTTCCCGGATCGCTGGTCGCCATGGAGGCATGTGGTGCCCGTTTGGTCGGTGTTGAGATGGATGAGGTTGGCATGATACCGGATCAATTGAAGGGGACACTGATTCAGTTGGTTCGTAAGAATGAGCCGGTCAAGTTTATCTATCTCATCCCTGAATTTCAAAACCCCAGCGGCCGGACCATGGACCTGGATCGCCGGTGGGCGGTCATTGAAGTGGCCAAGGAATTTGATCTCCCGATCCTTGAAGACCAGCCTTACCGGGAGATCCGCTTCAATGGTAAGCGGATTATTACCTTGTGGGAATTGGCCAGAACGGAGTTTGCGGATCCCAAATTGGTCACCATCGTCAAGTCGTTTTCCAAAATAACGGGGCCGGGCTTGCGACTAGGATTTGCGGCCGGGCCGCCGGAGATCATCGGCCCCATGGTCAAGTGGGCCCAAAAAACCACGGTCAGCCCGGACTGCGTGACCCAGCGTGTCACCGCGCGATTTATCGGAAAAGGGTATCTGAAAAATCATATTTCCAGGATTAGTAACTTATATCGTCCGAGAAGGGATGCCATGCTTGCGGCCCTTAAGAACCATATGCCCGATGGCGTCAGGTGGACGATACCGGAAGGAGGCATGTTCATTTGGGTGACTTTTGATAATGGCATTGACACGGATAAGCTGTTTGATCGCGCCATTGCTAAAAAGGTTGCTTTTATTCCCGGGAGCAAGTTTTACCCGGAAGGTGTCATAAAAAAGAATGAAATGCGTCTTAATTTCTCATACCCCAATGAAGAATTGATCCACGAAGGCATCCAGCGGCTGGCAAAATTGCTTTAAACCTGAATCCGTGAGCGGTTTGTTGGTGCCACAGACGCTTCTTAACCGGGTTCAACGTATTTGCCGGACCGCGTATTTTACCCCGAAATGAAACATCTATGGAAAACCTCGCGTGTTACATCATCCGGGCGTCTTTCTCCCAAGAAAGGATGACTTACCATCGGGAACCTGGCCAGGTGGAATACCGGTCTAAAGATGGGAAGGAAACCAAGGTGTTCGATGCACTGGAATGGCTCGCGGCCATGTGTAGTCACGTGCCCAACAAGGTCGAATCCCGCCGATAGGCGGGCTTATTACAGCAATGTTGCACGCGGAAAACTGAAAAAGCGGATGTCGACGATAAAATCCCCTGCATCCTTGAACCGGAGCTGACCGACAAGACGTGCAGAAAAAACTAGGCGCGGCTGATTCATAAGATTTACGAAGTCGATCCACTCACATGGGCCAAGTGCCAGGGTCGAATGCGCGTGATCGCGTTCATTCATGATCAGGATGCGATTCGCAAAATCCTTGAGCACCTGAATCTTTGGGATGTCAAGCGAAAACCGTTCCCACGCGCCCATGCCCCGCCCATTGATGATTTTCCCGCACATGACGAACATCCGGGACCCACTGTGGATGATTACACCCGGCTTATGAACGGGGTCGGGTCGAGCTAACTCTTTGACATTAAGTGAGAATCGATATAAAAACAAACATAATTTGGTCTTAGGTGACCTATTTTGGTATCAAAATCCCCCTTTTAACGGGAGGACAATAAAATGGCTTGAGCAAAAAGATATTATATACCTGGACACATCAGGCATGTAACTCATCGATGCCATAAAAAGGAATTTCTGCTGAAATTTTCAAGAGACCGCAAAAAATGGATAGAATGGTTGTTTGAGGCAAAGAAACGATATGGATCTGAACATGGTGCGTGCTGAGGCAGTAAGGCATCCGTCAGAATGGAATTTCAGTAGATTCAATGAAATTCAGAAACCTCGTAGACGATACGGTAGTGTAATTTATTTTGTGTGAAATTGATAAAGCTCGAAAAAAAGGCGCTTTCCCTTTATAAGGGTGTCGACGAAAACATCCACAAAGAAAGGAGAAGCGCCAATGAAGATGGA
>Ga0056107_100258_pt1 | contig 10187 bp, 7 predicted proteins | sample WorMetcrassitun2_FD_77006 | JGI IMG/M metagenome (GOLD analysis project Ga0056107, IMG submission 77006) | Marine gutless worms symbiont microbial communities from Max Planck institute for Marine Microbiology, Germany - Olavius crassitunicatus.2 ...
AAAAAGGATAGCAACACAGGCCAGTCTTCTGTCATCATTTTTTACCTCCACCATAATATTTGATGAAAGCATATGATAATATGGACTATCTGTCAAGTTAAATAACTTAGCGCTTATGCCCCTTGAGGGGGGATAAAGGGGGATGTGAAAAGGATGACTCACGTCGATAAGCCAATTCACTAATACTTCAATCGCGCAAAGTAAGTCTTTTGCGAAGCCTCGCGCGCATCTTTTAAGGTATGAATCCCTCTTTCCGATAGCAATGAAAGAAGTTTTAAAAACAAGTTAGCGGTGGTAATTGTATCGCCGATGGCCGTGTGTCGACCGATCACGGGGACACCCAGCCGTTTGGTAATTCCCCGAAGGCCGTGATCGTTTTGAGACGGATGGACCACGGCCGACAGGAGCAGGGTGTCGAGAACCGGGTGTTCAAACTTAATGCCGGTATACGGCTCATTGATTTGAAGCAAACGCATATCGAATGCGGCATTATGCGCCACGAGCACGGTCTCCTCGGCGAAGCGGTCAAAAAGCGGGAGCACATCTTCTATGGCTGGATGGCCTTTAACCATGTCGTCGGTGATGCCGTGGATCCGGGTCGATTCCGCGGGGATGGTGCGTTGGGGATCAACCAGCTGATCGAATTTCTCTTCGAGTAGCGGTTTCCCATTAACGATACGGATAGCGGCGATGGAGACGATACGATCGCCGCCATTGATATCGAGTCCCGTGGTTTCCGTATCGAATACCGTGTACGTTAATTCGCTCAACCGCCGGTTATCCAGACCCTGGGTTTGCCCTGCTTGATGGAACAGATCAAAATCGAAAAACTCCGGCCGGCTTTCCGGAAGGATGGTCAGACCTCTTTTTCGGCCCGGTTCGGGCGAGTTAAAGGCCGGCATGAAAATCCGGAGATGGGACAAGTCAGTTTCACGTCGGCCGGGATAAGAACCGATCTCCATGTGGTGATATCCCATGATCTCCTTTACCGTAAATGGCAACCGTTCCCGGCCCACCGTTACCATCCGGTCTTCCCACTTTTTTAGCGCCTCGATCTTTACCGGTTTGCCCATCCATAGAAGGTCGAGGCCCACAAACCGTCCTGTTTTTTTTAACCGGCCGGAAAACCGATCCAGTCCGGTTGTCTGCTTCAGCAGGTACAGGATAAAACAGATGGCCAGCGTCATCGAATAGCTTTCCACTTTTATCCACCCCACCGACGGGCGATTATCGCCATGATCGACAATCCGCAAGTCAATACCAGATTTGGCGGCCCGCTCCCGGATCATGTCCAACAATACCTGGTCCTGGATAAAAACCAAAGGCCACCGGCTATCCATGCAGCAACCGGTATACTCGCTCATGGTATCGCTGAGCACGTTACCCATGATCAGGGTCTGTTTATGAATCAGCTGTTTGAGTTGATTTCTTCGATCAGCACTCATATCCGGATAGGCAAGAACCGTTTCGATGGCGGATCGAATAGTGGTCAGGGAGGAGGTGACGCTCCCTGTCAGGGACTGCCAGAGAAACCGAATTCGTCCCTCTGTTTGAATTTGCTCGGTGATGTTGTGAAAAATAAGAATAAACCCGGTAAAATCCTGGAGATGGTCCAGTATGGGAACGGTTTCCACTCGCAGCAGCCGATCATTTTGATTCATAACGAAATAGGCCGCCGCATCCGGCTCTTTTTTTTGTAACTTACTTTTAATTTCATTCAATGCGTGTTCGATGAGATCGGGTGGTATGACATCCGTCACCCATCGGCCGAGTCCGACAATTTGGTAGGAAGCGGTTTCAGGAGACCTGTCGGATGATTTGGCATCTCTACCGCCGGCCAGGAACAATTTGGCTTGTTTGTTATATAATAAGATTTTGCCTTTGACGTTACAAATCAGAACGCCTTCGGGCAGTTCCGCCATGAATGCCGCCAGGATATTTTTTTCTGCTTCCGAGTCGGATTTGGCGTGGGTAATTTTTTCGTCTATATCGTCACGCTTTGATTCAATTCGTGTGGCCCATTCGTTGATGATCTTAGCCACTCGCCGTATATCACGGCCGCCGGTAATTTGAATACGATGGGACGGGTTGCCAACCTGGATCAGTTCAGCTTCTTCGGCCAATCGGGTGGTCGGGATAATATGATTTCGATAGATCCAGGCCAGGAAAAATCCGATCGCTACCATTAGCAACGTGGTGACGCCGAAAAAGTAGAGAAAGTGCCTTTCAAAGATACGCGTGAGGAGAAGTCGGTCTGACGGGATAAGCTGCAGCCAGAATAAAAGGGCAATACCGAAAAATATGAGCAGGGGTATAAAAATTGCGGTCGTGGTAACCCACCAGGATGTAGCAGTGCGTTTCATGGTGAATCGTTGAGTAGCCTGGTTACATTTTCAATAATTTCGGCGTTGGAAAACGGTTTGATGATATAGGCATCGGCCCCCAGTACCATTCCCTTGGCCATATCCACATCCCTTCCCTTTGCCGTCAGGAAAATGATTTTCATTTTTTTCCATTCAGGATTCAGGCGGATGATCTCACAGACTTCATAGCCGTCAATACCGGGAAGCATGATATCCAATAATACCAGGTCGGGAATATGTTTGGCAATAATTTCCAGGGATTCTTCACCACTACCGGCGACTAGTGTTGAATACCCGTTTTGTTCCATTAGAAACTCAATGGGCACGACTATATTTGGTTCGTCGTCTACGATAAGAACGGTTTTAGGCATGATAGACTTTCTTCACGTCGGGGAGATGAGACACGAATGATGTCCCAGGTCCGGATGTCGGATTTCAGATATCGAATATCAGATGTCGGATCTCTGACATCCGATCTCGGTTGAATCAAGAACCGTCCCTCGCCTTGGCAAACCCAATGCCGATCAACGCTTTTTCCATTTCACCCAAGATCGAGGGATCGTCTATGGTGGCGGGCGCTTTATACGGTTGATTGTCGGCAATTTTCTGAATGGTGCCGCGTAAAATCTTACCTGAACGGGTTTTCGGTAATCGTGCCACCACCGTTGCGATTTTAAACGACGCTACTGGCCCGATCCGCTCTCTCACCGCCAGGATGACCTCTTTAATGATATCGGCGTTCTCGCGGTCAACACCGGCATTCAGCACGAGAAAACCCACCGGGATTTGTCCCTTGAGCTGATCTTCCACCCCCAGGACGGCGCATTCGGCCACGTCCGGGTGATCGGCCAGGATCTCTTCCATTGCCCCGGTGGACAGACGGTGTCCGGCCACGTTGATAATGTCGTCGGTGCGGGACATAACGAACACATAACCGTCTTCATCGATAAAACCGGCATCGGCGGTCTTGTAATAGCCGGGGAATTCATTGAGGTACGATTCGATATAGCGTTGATCGTTATTCCACAAAGTAGGCAAACTTCCCGGCGGCAACGGCAATTGCACCACCAGCGCGCCGATTTCTCCCTTTTGTATGGGTTGGTTTTCCGCATCGACTACCTGTACATTCCAGCCCGGCGCCGGTTTGGTGGGAGAACCTTCTTTAACGGTATAATGATGCAGTCCCATGCAGTTGGCACAAATGGCCCATCCGGTTTCCGTTTGCCACCAATGGTCGATCACCGGTATATCCAAAGCGTTTTCCGCCCAGTGCAGGGTATCGGGATCGAGTCGTTCCCCGGCCAGAAAAAGGGATTCAAACTTCGACAGATCGTACTTTTTCATCAACTCGGCCTGGGGGTCTTCCCGTTTGATGGCGCGAAAGGCCGTGGGCGCCGTAAACATGCATTTGACTTTATGATCGGCAATCACCCGCCAGAATACGCCGGCATCGGGGGTGCCCACTGGTTTTCCCTCGAAGACAATCGTGGTGCATCCACGAAACAACGGCGCATAGACAATATACGAATGCCCCACCACCCAGCCAACGTCGGAGGCGGCCCAGTAAACATCGCCGGCATCCACGTTGTAAATATTCTTCATGGTCCAGTTCAGGGCAACGACATGACCGCCGTTGTCCCGCACCACGCCTTTGGGTTCTCCGGTAGTCCCGGAAGTGTACAGGATGTAAAGCGGATCCGTAGCGGCCACCGGTACGCAGTCGTGGGGCTTAGCCGATGCCATGGCTTCGTTCCAGTCCAGATCCCGACCGTCGATCATCCCCGCCGTTTCCTGGGGACGTTGAATGATAACACATTTTTTCGGACGGGCATCCGCCTCGGACATATCGATGGCCTCATCCAGCAGCGGTTTGTACGGAATGACCCGGGCGACTTCGATGCCGCAGGAGGCCGACACAATCACCTTCGGTCTGGCGTCGTTGATCCGGGTGGCCAGTTCATTGGCGGCAAAACCTCCGAAGACCACCGAATGGACCGCGCCGATACGAGCACAAGCCAACATGGCCATGACGGCCTGGGGAATCATGGGCATATAAATCAGGACCCGGTCTCCCTTTTGGACGCCCTGCCCAGCCAGAACACCAGCGAATGTGGCCGTTTCATCACGAAGTTCCGTAAACGTATATGTCTTGATCGTATCGGTCACGGGACTGTCATAAATCAAGGCCGCCTGATCGCCCCGGCCATTTTCAACATGGCGGTCCAGCGCGTTGTAGCTGGTATTAATTTCGCCACCTTTAAACCATCGATAGAAAGGTTTATTGGAATCATCCAGGACCGTATCCCATTTTTTATACCAGTGAACATCTTCCGCTGCTTTCCCCCAGAAGCCATCGGGATCCTTCATGGATCGTTCAAATGCGATTTCGTAAGGGTTGGCCATATTTCTCCTCCTTTGGTTCGGCATGCATTCGGTATTAAGTTCGTGATTTCAGAGTTCGATGTGTTTCCAACGATGATGCAATTGCACCCGACGTATCCTATTTCTTATACATTCTTTGTTTTGAATCTATCTCCGGTACCCGAAGAAGTCGCTCACTTTCGGGCTTCTTTAGCTGCTCCGCCAGATAAACAGCACGGTGGGCAATGGTTGGGGGCCGATCAGGAACATTTCGGAGAAACCGCCAAAGCCATCCAGGGCCCTCGGCCAGTTCAGGATTGAGTTTGAGTGCTTTTTTGTAATCGTCCAGCGCCATCTTGTACCGGCCGATCCGATCGTATAAAATACCCCGGTCGGCATACGCTTGTGCATACTGGTTATCCAATCCAATTGCTCTATTAAAAGACTCTAGAGAATCACCAAAACGCTCCATTTGAAGAAGGGTAATTGCTTTGGCGAGGTGAGTTTCCTTATATTCTGTATGTTCAACTAATACCTCATCGAGTACCTGGAGCGCTTCTTCATATTTGCCGTCCTCGAGATATTTGTTTCCAATCCTGTACTTGTTTTCACCCGGGGTAGTCTCCAGGACCGAATATTTATGATAGTAAAAACCGACAATACCAAGTATGGAAAGCGTGATGATGACGGCCAGTGTGTTTTTATTATTCATAAATATCAAAAGTACTTGTTTATGATAACGCTGTTAAATAAAAAAGAAAAGGTTATGACAATGAAGGAGGTCATGGGGATCGTTCTTTCTTCCAGATCCTGTACCTCCCCTTCCGTCAACTGCCGCTTAAGTTTAGCAGTGGCTCTTTTCAATCTTTGTATTAATATAAATTTTTTAGCGGGTCGAAACAGGAGGGCGGCCAGGCCAATCGACGAAATCCAGTACCAAATTGTCATTGCGTCCATGACTAAAATTCCTTGCTTCTTTACTTCCCGCCCAGCCTGTTGAAAATAAGGGGGATACATAAGTATCCCCCCAATTAGTTTGGTTTAATGCTGATTAAACCTAAGTTTTGGCAAGATCAGCGATGTCTTCGACAAGCACATCAACTTCTTTTGAAGGAATCGTGGACATCTCCATCTTGTACGCGAGAAACCACATCATGCAGACACCAAGGGCCCACCAAATTATCTGCCACAGCCAGATAGAAGGCATCCCAAATAACCAGGTCGATGCATCGGTTGGATTTCCAAAGATCGTATTTCCCAGAACAGCGCCCGGTCCTTGCGCAAAGAAAAACCAGACTATGACGACGACCCATGCAACCGGAACAAGGCGTTTCTTGCTCTCAGGCAACCCTGCATGTTCCTTGAGAAATCCATGAAATTTCTGCCTGTGGGCAAGGTCTTCGGAATTCTGCGTTAAGGCAGACACAATCACGGCAATGCTGAAATTGAAGATTATCCCCCAGCCAGCGGAGTGAATGGTCCATGGCCAGCGACCCCAGGCGGTAATTCCAAACCAATTCGTACCAATGGTTTCCGTACAGGTTACCGCAATGATGCCGGCAATAAGCCCAAATGTGATGCCTTTGCGGTTCAGCATGGGCCAGTAGCAGATGCCGATAAGTGCGGGCCACATCTGGAAACCATAGGCAACCGCAAGCCCTCCCAAAAGCACAAGGGCGTCAGTAGAAGTTGTCGCAACGATCAACGCGGAAAAAACGATGACGCCAACGCCAATTCTGCCAACCACTTTTTGAGTCGTGTTGGAAGCCTTGGTATTAAAAAAGTGTTTGTAGATGTCCCGGGTAAGCATACCGCTTGCCGTGGACATGTAAGCCGCACCCGTTGATTGCATGGCTGCCAGAGCACAAACCGCAAGGAGGCCAACCATCCATGGGGCCGTATCGGCCAGCAGATGGATCAAGGCCGGCACGATCATTCCCTGCTTACCTGGCATCTCCATGAGGTCTTTGCCAAGGTTCATGTAGTCCTTTGCAAATCCGGCTCCCAGCATTTGCGTATCTGCGCCGAGGAGGTGTCCCGAAAAGGCTTGGAACGCCGTAAAAATGATCAGGATTCCGCCGATACCAAATGAGGAGGCCCATACCTGCTGCGGTGCAAACGGTTTGGGATTTTTATTGGCAAACGACCACATGGAAAAAGCCGGGGAGGACTGAATTCCCATGAGCGCAAAGGCATAAGAGAGAATCATGATACCTGTCCAGGCGCCGCCAAGGGCTGACGGGCCGGATTTTACAAACTGAATGACACCCGGGATGGCAATATAGTGACTGTAACCGTCACCTGTCAATTTTTTATCCAGACTGACAAGGTTTGCAATGCCTTGATTCAATGCCCCCCAGCCGCCGGCATAGGAAACAGCAATGAGACCGATAGCGGTAATACCACCGGCCAGCAGTAAACACTGCACCGTATCAACATATGCCACCGCTCTCAACCCGCCGGAAGCCACATAAACAAAAACCACGATGGATAACATCCACATGCCCACATTAACTGAAAACAGGCCGTCTGTTAGAACGTTGAACAAAAACCCGGATGACCGGAGCTGTACACCCAGATAGGGTATCGAAAAAAACAGGGCGATAATAACAACCAGAACCCGAATCGCATCCGATTTGAAGTAATCCGAGAACATTTCGCCCGGTGTAACATATCCGAAGTGTTTTCCCAGCATCCATTGCTTTTTCAGGAACATAACACCTGTGAAAGGTATGGTAATGGAATAAAAGGATGCATACGCATATTGAAAGCCATCACGATACAAAAGCCCAGGATGCCCCATGAAGGTCCAGCCTGAAAAGGATGTGGCTGTCGCTGCAAGCACAAACACCCATGTAGGGATGGCGCGGCCGGCAATGAAATAGTCTGATGCCGTTCTTGACGAAATGTACCCTTTGATCCCCCAGGCGATACAATAGGTCCAATAGGCTAAAACGAAAACGAATAACCATATGACACTTGCTTCCATAATTCTCCTCCTTTCCTTTTAATGTTTTTCTTAATCATCATTGAATCACCATGTTCCCTTCCTACAACCCGAATTCACGAGTTCAAAAGACCCGTTGCATGATCTTTCCACTACTGGGCCATTTTCTTGATCTCTTCCACAATTTCCGGATTGGCCAGCGTGGTGACATCTCCCACATCCCCTTTATTGGAAATGGCCCCCAGGACCCGGCGCATGATCTTACCCGAGCGGGTCTTGGGCATATCCTTGACGATCCAGACTTTACGACACTTGGCAATTTTCCCGATCTCTTCACAGACCGCATCGTTGATCTTTTTTTCCAATGCTTCGCTGGCCTCGTAGCCGGGCTTTAATGCGATATAAAGATCCGGGACCTTGCCCTTGATCTCGTGATTCACCGGCACCACGGCCGCTTCGGCGACTTCTTCCACGACCATGGATGCCGATTCGATCTCCTTGGTACCCAGGCGATGCCCGGAAACGTTGATGACGTCATCGATCCGGCCAAGGATTCGGAAATATCTATCCGGTGCCTCCACCGCCGCATCACCGGCCAAATACGGCCAGTCACGCCAATCTTTGCTGTTAGGATCTTTGCAATAACGCCCATAGTAGGTTTCCACATATCGATCCCGGTCTCCCCAAATCGTCTGGAAAGCCCCCGGCCATGGATTCTGAATGCAGATATTCCCTGCTTTGCCGGCACCCGAAGGTAATACTTCCCCCGCATCATCTAAAATGATCGGATGGATTCCCGGAACGCCTGGACCGGCGCTGCCCGGTTTCATCGGGTTAATGCCCGGCAGTGTGCTGCAGAGAAACCCACCGGTTTCAGTCTGCCACCAGGTATCGACAATGGCTGCCTTTCCTTTGCCCACCACGTTGTAATACCATCGCCAGACCTCCGGTTCGATGGGCTCACCCACCGTGGTCATGTGTTTGAATTGGTAATTGTATTTCTGGGGTTCATCGGGGCCGAGTTTACGCAAGGCCCGGATAGCCGTGGGTGCCGTATGGAAGATGTTGACATCCAGGTCCTGGGCGATTCGCCAGGATCGACCCGCATCGGGATAGGTTGGCACCCCCTCGTAAATCACCGTGGAAGCCGCAATGGCCAGCGGACCATAAACAATATAGGAATGACCGGTAATCCAGCCGATATCGGCCATGCACCAGTAAACATCTTCGGGGTGGATGTCTTGGACATACTTGGTGGTACCGGCCGCGTAGGCCAGGTAACCGCCGGTACTGTGCTGGCAGCCCTTGGGTTTGCCGGTAGTCCCGCTGGTATACATGAGAAAAAGCGGTGCTTCGGACGGCATTTGTTCCGGTTCAACCCGGGCGCCGTATTTGTCCTTCACCAGATCATTGGCAAAATAGTCCCGCCCGTCCACCATCGGCGTTTTGGCCGAATATTTACCGGGATACCGCTGCCAGACCAATACCTTGTCAACCGTCTGCCCGTCTTTTGCGGCCAGATCCACTGCAATATCCGCATTTTGTTTGTGATCGAGCAGCGTGCCGGAACGATAATAGGCATCTGCGGTAATCAGCACATTACTGCTCGAATCGACAATTCGATCGGCACAGGCGCGCCCGGAGAAACCGCCAAATACCTGGGAGTGAATCACACCCAGGCGGGCGCATGCCAGCATAGTGATGGGCAGTTCCGGTATCATGGGCATATGCAGGGTCACCCGATCGCCGGCTTTCAGGCCGCACACATCTTTCAAAACTGCGGCAAACTCATTCACCCGTACATACAGCTCCTGGTAGGTGATGTGTTGATAACCCTCTTCGAGGGGTTCCGGAACAAAGTGGATTGCTGCTTTGTTTTTATATTTGGGCAGGTGCCGGTCAACACAATTGTAACTAGCATTGATTTTGCCGCCGACAAACCATTTCCAGCAGGGCGCGTCACTGGTATCTAGGGTCGTATGCCAGTATTCGTACCAGTCCAGAAGGTCGGCGTATTCCTTGAAACAATTGGGAAAATTGTCGAGACTGAACCGGTCAAATACATCCGGATCCGTCATGTTCGCCTGAGCGACAAATTCCGTGGAAGGATAAAAATAATCCTCTTCACCCCAGTGAACAGCAATCTGAGCTTCCGAGGTTTCCACAACTTCTTTTTCTGCCATGAGATCCTCTCCTCTTTTGGATTGATGTTTATCTTGAAAGGCCCCGGGCCCAACCTTGTCTTCAGTTGGACGTATTCCCGTTTGAAAAGGATGGTCTATTTTCCGAATGCCGTATCATGGCAATCCATCGTTACCCTTATTTTCATCGGGTACGTATTTGTGCCGAATCTTCTAACCACCGCCTTTCCGATCATTATTTAGGGATATTTCGTTCACCGATGGCGAAAACATTTTCCGCTACCGTTGAAATTCGAAAATGCAAATAAAATTTGAATGTGATTTAGTAATTGGTGTCTCATAAAATATTTATTGGGTGCTTGTCAAGAAAAATTT
>Ga0056107_100259_pt1 | contig 10175 bp, 8 predicted proteins | sample WorMetcrassitun2_FD_77006 | JGI IMG/M metagenome (GOLD analysis project Ga0056107, IMG submission 77006) | Marine gutless worms symbiont microbial communities from Max Planck institute for Marine Microbiology, Germany - Olavius crassitunicatus.2 ...
AAGGGAAAGCGCCTTTTTTTCGAGCTTTATCAATTTCACACAAAATAAATTACACTACCCAGGCGGGTGACACTTACAAGCTGGGGTTATCGCTGGCCATCACCGGCCCGACATCTGATGCGGGAAACCCCTACTCCAAGGGCGCGGAAGATTATATCAAGTATGTAAACGACAATAAGGTGTTGGGTGATGACAAGGTGGAATGTTTTATCCGAGACGACCAGTACAAAACGGATGTCACCAAACGTAATTTTGAAGTTTTTCTGGATGCGGGAATCGTTTTGTACCTGAACTACTCTACAGGCAGTACTCTGGGTTTAAAACGGGATTTTGAAGAAGAAGAAATCGCGGTAATTCCGGCTTCTTTTCATGCTGGAAACCTGGTGGACTCCAATTATATCTTCCTGCCAATCGCGTCCTATTCGAGCCAGATGGTAACACTGGCAGAATACGTAGTGGCCAATCATAAGGGAGATGCGCCCAAGGGTGCCATGTTTATTCATCCGTCCGCTTTTGGCCGGGGACCGGTGGAAGATACCCAAAAAGCGGTTGCCGCAGGTCTCAAGATGGAGATCGTTGAAGTGGTAGAACACGGCAAGGATCTGGATAATACCGCCCTCGTCAAACGACTTTTAAACAAAAAAGTTCAATACGTCATTTGCCACACGGTCCAGTCACCGGTTGCCACGTTGATCAAGGATACCCAGCGTCTTGGTGTTGCCGCTAAAACATTTGGCGAAGAAGGCAAAATCACCTTTCTCGGCGCCCATTATACCGGGGGCAACGATCTGATCGCCCTGGCCGGATCTGCTGCTGAAAATTATTTCTGGACCACATCCTATGCCCTGACTTCAGTCAAGGGCGAAGGTGCTGATTTCCAACTGGCGCTGGCCAAGAGCTATGGCCGCGATGAAAAAACCGCCAATTCCCATAACTATACCAATGGAATCATGGTTACCCAGGTCGCCGTAGAAGCCATTAAACGGGCCAAAGCCGCAGGGAAAGAAATTACCCGCAAGGCGCTTTACGAAGAACTGTTGGCCATGAACGGCGACAATGCGTATGATCCAAAAACCACCGTGGGAACTGTCTCCTATTCTAAAACCGATAAGGAAGGGGTGGACAAACTCCAGATTTATCGGGTGGACGGCGGTGCATGGAAAGCCGTTGGCGCGCCTGTTGCTTCTGAATATATGAAGAAAATCAAATAAAAACCGTAAAGGTTACAAATGAATGCAGGCATGGGCGGCGCGCCCATGCCTGTTTCAAAAAGAAAATCCATGGCAAACAATACAACCAACGGCACCCTGCTCGAAGTCAATAACATCGAAGTGGTTTATAATGATATTATCCAGGTACTCCGGGGTGTCAGCCTAGGGGTGCGCGAAGGGGGTATCGTATCTCTCTTGGGGACCAACGGGGCTGGGAAAACTACAACGTTGCGGGCCATCAGCGGGTTGTTGAAACCGGAAAACGGGTTCATAAAAGACGGCTATATCAAATTCGACGGCCATGATCTCACCAACCAGCTCGGTACGGCTGTGGTTAGAAAGGGGGCCGTGATGGTTCCCGAAGGCCGGCGCGTTTTTAAACATCTCAGTGTCAATGAAAATATCCGGGCCGGTTCCATCACCCGTAAGGATGGGGGGAAAAAGATCCGTCGGGACCTGGATTTGATGTACGAACATTTTCCCCGCCTGTCTCGGGTCACCAACCGGATGGCCGGGTATTGTTCCGGTGGTGAACAGCAGATGATTGCCATTGCCCGGGCCCTGATGGCCGCGCCAAAGATGTTGATGCTGGATGAGCCGTCCTTGGGGCTGGCACCACTTCTCGTCAAAGAAATATTTGAAAATATTGTACGGATTAACAAAGAAATGCACACAACCATCCTGGTGGTCGAGCAAAATGCCAAGATTGCCCTGTCACTCTCCGATTATGCCTATATCATGGAGTCCGGCAAGATTGTGCTGGAGGGCCCCTCCGAGGAGTTTAAAAACAACCCGGATGTCAAGGAGTTTTACATGGGCATTACCCAGGGGGGCGGGCGTAAATCGTTTGAGGAGGTTAAGTCCTATAAGCGCCGAAAACGTTGGATGTGATTTTTTTGTGATCTTAGCTACGTTAAATTCAACCCCGAATCCTCGAAATATTTAATACACACCAGCCCTGAGATATTCAAGCGGCACGGCTAAATTTTCATCTTCTCCTGCCCACATTCCGCAATCTTCGATTTTGCCCCGGATATTTCAGGATATATCAGGACAAATTCGGATAATGATTGACATTTTTTAAAATCTTGATGTAAATCATCATACACTGTCAAAGACTTTCACGGAAATGGGGGGGGAATGAAATTTTTAGTGGGATATAATGGTTCAAAGGCCGCAAAATCAGCGTTAACCTTGGCGAAGGATTTTGCCAAGATTTTCAGTGCCAAGGTGTTTGTTCTGGTCTCCATGGAAGGGGGAAGCTCGGAAAAAATTGAGGAAATCCAAAAGGCCCGAACGGATCTTGAATATGCCGAAAGTTTTTTAAAACAGGAAAGTATCGACTGTGAAGCAAGAGAGATGGTCCGGGGCGTTTCGCCGGCGGAAGATTTGGTTCAATTTGCAAAGAACAATGACATTGATCAGATATTTGTGGGTATCGAGAAAAAAACCCGTACCCGGAAAATTTTACTGGGTTCAACGGCCCAATACGTCATTTTAAAGGCACACTGCCCGGTCATTTCAGTAAAATGATTTAAAAAATCGGATTCAATTTTTCTTTCGATACAATATATAGATTAAAAAAATAACCTTGCTCTATATACTGTGGTTAGCATAAAGTCGTCGGATATTAACGAAACCATCAAAACTTGTTTTTATAAGAATTGCTTGACAATAACGAAATAACCGTTATTATTCCGGTATTTGGTGAGGCTGATTCTTGCCTCAGAGAAAGTTTCTTGCCGAAGGTCGACCCATTCGTTAGAAGTGGCAGCCTGAAGTTTGGAACACACGTGTTTTTTTGAAAGTTTAATTAGGAGGAAGTCACGATGACTAATGGGACAGTAAAATGGTTTAGCGAGAAAAAGGGTTACGGATTTATCGAGCAAGAAGACGGCCCGGATGTATTTGTTCATTTTTCAGGGATTAATACGGACGGCTTTAAAACGCTTAATGAAGGTGACCAGGTCACTTTTGAAATTGAGCAAGGACAAAAAGGGCCTTCAGCCGTAAATGTAACTGTCGTTTAATTATTAAATTTGTTTTAAATAACAAATTTTAAATTATTAGGGTGCTTGGTGATTATTTCATTTAGCGCCCTTTTTTTGTGCGTTCCTTCGATCCGCCCGGGCTGTTTTACCCGTTGGTTTCATTTTTAGTTCGCGAAGTCGCGCCACCTTCGATTTTTTTGCCAATTTTTGACACGCTTTGTAAAATTGCGTCAGGTTTCCCTCATAGTACTGGAGGAAGTTTTGAAAGGCCGGTCCCAGTTCATGATAGGTTGAGACGGTATTCATCTTGGCATTGTTTATCGGCGCTTTAAACCACCGGTCGTAGCCGGCGTACCCCTGCCATAATAGTTTCTGATGCTGATACTCTTTTCTTAATGCCTCGATGATCAATGCCTTTTGGCTCCGTTTCTCATCGAGGGAGATATGCTTATTATACAATATATCCAATTTGTTGCGATAATTCATGACCAGCGCTCTAAATGCCAGTTGCCGTTGATATGAACCCAAATAGTCGCTAAAGGCCTGATCCTTGTGCGTGGCGCTCATAAAGCGGCGTAGCCCTTCTTGCTCGACGGTTGTGGCAAAACTTTCATTAAAAGCGGTGTCATCATCAACATATAGAATTTGGTGGGCCAGCTCGTGAAAAATCAACGCAGCCAATCCGGATTCGGAACGATTGATAACCGTGCTCAGGATCGGATCGTCAAACCATCCCAGGGTAGAATATGCCAAAACCGGACCGATAAATACATCGAGTCCGATCTTTTTTTGTTTTTCGGCGTAGGCCTGGGCTTTTTTTTCAGAAAAATAGCCCCGATAGGCGGTGCACCCGACAATGGGGAAACACCAGGTTTTCGGCGTCAAAGAAAATTCCGGGGCCGCAAACACATTCCAGACCACAGCGGGTCGCTTAATTTCCACATAGCTAAGATAATTTCCATTAACCGGTAAATGGAGTTCGTTATCGGCAAAATCCCGGATTTGCAAAACAAGCCTGAGTTTTTCCTTTAGTTTTTCAGGCGTCTCAGGATCGGCCAGCAGCCGGTCGATGGGCCGGCGTTTGTTGAGAATAGAAACCTGGCCATGGATGGCTTGACCATAATACTGGATCGATTCGCAGCCGGTAATGGACAGCATGCAAAGAACGATCAAAAAAATCTGAGTGCGAATAGATGGTAAAGACATGTCAACCCTGCTCCATGGCCTGGCTCTTAAACGGAAAGTTACGGATGTATAGGTATGATTCCACCAAGAAATCAATACTCATTTTAATGGTTTTAAATGTCGGATCATTTCTTGTCCAACCTCATCCCAGACATCTTTGCCAAGAGATTGTTCATCAAGAATGAGATGGTGCACGCTTTCCTGCACACCGATGCGGCCTTTTTCCAAAAAGTGAAATTTCCAGCGATCTAATTTTTTTTCTTTAACCAGGCGTTTAAGCTTCCGATAAGAGACTAGTTCATCCTGTTTGTCGATGAAAATAATTGTCGGTACATTTAATTTTTGGCTCACATGTTGTTTAAAATGGGTAATGGCATCAAACAGGGCGTTATATGCTGCCATGGGCGTACCCTTATTGGTGCGATAGGATGTTGGAGAACCGCTGGGGATAACCAGCCCCGGAAACGGAGCCATAATTTTTAATCCCCGGCAGAGGGTACAATTAAATGCCGGGGCAAAGAGGACCATCCGGTCGAAATGGACATCCGGATATGTGGCCAACAGATTTCCACCCAATAAAGCACCCAGTGAATGTCCAATAAGGAAAAGAGGGACTTTTCGTTTATCACTTCTTTTACGGGCTAGATGATATGCCCGGTAGACTTCATGGACCCATTGTTGATACGATACGGTTTTAAACGCAACCATCCTGGATTTTTCGGCAATCGTATGCGGCGTATGGGCATAATTTTCACCATGCCCGCGTAAAGATAGATTAAGCACCGCCATTTCCGCAGTGGTAAGAAGGTCGATCACAGAATTCATTTTAGAGGGGCGAAAATTGAGGCCGTGAATTACCAGGGCCACACCTGCTATTTTTTCCGGGTTGCCGGGATGAAACCAACGAATGGAATGGTCCCTGCTTTTATTGATCCGGGGCTCATGGATTTGGATTTTCTTGATTTGGGTTTCACTGGCGCACGATGCTTTCAAGGGCGCCGGGTGGCTTTGATCAATCGGCCCGTGTTGCCGGCCTGCGGAACAAGCTTGGAGCATTATCATGGCAACGAGAAGATGTCCTGTTTTTTTAAGGGGCATTGATTCCGCAAATCGATTCAACGAACCTGATCTTTTAATTTTTTCTTTCGGGACTCCCCGATTTCGTTCCAATACACATCCCGCAGCGCGCCATCAAATGAATAAAGATAGTAACATAAGGGTAAGGTTTCATCGGGATAATTTTCTTTAATTTGCCGGTATGCTTTTACCGATCCGAGTTTAAATAGATCATTCTCGTTGAAAACATCGATCTCGTTGAGCCGTTTTTCTATCTTTTTACCGATATTTTTAAGATCGGAAAGGCGGCGAGGGGATTTTCCCATTTGTTTAATTTCATTATATCGAAAACAATCAACCGTATGATCATTGACCATGCCGACGGCCTGCATAAACGCATAACAGATGGTAGGCCCGACAAATTTAAATCCTCTGTTTTTCAAATCCTTACTCATGGCATCCGATTGAGGCGTGCTGACCGGGACCTGTGCCATATTTTTCCAACGGTTTTGAATCGGAACCCCATCGACAAATTGCCAGATATAGCGATCAAATAAACCAAAATCCGCCCGGGTATCTAAAAAAGCGTTCGCATTTGTAATCGCAGCGTTTACCTTGAGCCGGTTTCGGACGATTTCGGGGTTGGAAAGCAGGGTCGCAACCTTCTTTTTTGAATACCGGGCGATTTTCCCGGCATCAAAGTGATCAAATGCTTGCCTGTATCCGTCTCTTTTTTTCAGAATCGTTGACCAGCTGAGTCCCGCCTGGGCCCCTTCGAGGATGAGGAACTCAAATAATAGCCGATCATCGTGAACCGGAACGCCCCACTGGCTATCGTGGTATTGTTGTTCCAGCGGTGTTGCCATGGCCCATTCGCATCGTTTCATTGGGGGTTTTCTCTTCAAAATTTGGTACCTTTTCGGTCATTTAAAAGGTTTTACCATTCCAGCCGAACAGGGATTGATCAAGGTCTTTGAATTCAATGAAGATACGATTTATTGGAACTCTCAATTCCTGGTGGATAAAATCGCAGATTTTTTCTGAAAAGACCGGGCCGCGGTCCCTGGGAAATCCGATACTTTTAAGGCAGGCAAATGCCACAGGATCATCCGTACCGGCAAAGGTCAACGGCGTTCCCGGCTTGATGGATATCATCACATACGATTCCGGTTTGCCAAGGAGCTCGGCGATAAAGGCCGAGGCCTTCTTCATGAGTTCGTGTGTGGATGCGTCGTCCTGGGTCTGATTGGTGTCGATACTGAAGTATGGCATATTTTAAATTCCTATTATTTTCGTAATGATAAATAGTGTCCATAATGTCGAACCTCAACCGTCAAGGCCGTATCACGGTCAAGTTCTTCGGGCGAGAGGGCGGTGTGGTGTCAGGGGGGGCGGTATTCAAAGGGCCAATATACTGCCTGGCAATAACGACGTTATCCATGTAGAGATGGGCATCCTGGGTAGCGCTGGCGCTTCCGCCATGGTACACATTCATCCAGATACGTTCGATTTTAAGGTCTGTGGTGTCGCGCCAGCGCCAATCGGTGCGTTCGTAGGCCAGACGGCCGTCCACCCAGGCCCGTAAAATACCGTCATTTTGCCCCGGTGTGTTCATTTGCAAATACTGTTCGATGCAGTACCAGCGGTTTTTCTCGAGGTACCCGCGATAGTCCTTTTGCCACAGGTCAATGTCACCGTAGGTACCCTCCATATCAGTGTGATAAACGTAATGGCCCATGGGGACGGTATCTCCCAGTGGGTTTCCCGACGACGGCATCACATTAAAGCTGCCCCGCGCCGACCACCCATTGGTGCCGTTAGAGGGGCGGCCACCCCACCCCGCGCGTCCGTAGGTGCCACTGATGCCCAGCATCTTGCCGCCATAGACCGTCTCCCAGTCATCGGAAAAGCGCAAATAGTATCGGAAATAGATCTCCTCCGGTTCAGAACCGACCTCTTCGGCAAAATCAAAGCCGACGCTCATCCCATAATGCCCGCCTTCAGTAATTTTAACTCGCAGGGCCGATCCATTCAGTGGTTCGAATAACCGTCCTGGGTCGGAAAGGACCCTGTCCAGCGTGGCAGCATCGCTGCCGAAGGTCCAGTCGACACCCCAGCTGTCGGTTTCAAAATCAGAAAACAGGTACGCGTCGGGATGGGCAGCGATGCCCAGATCGGAAGGATATGCCGCAGCAATTCCCGGAATCGGGTCTGAGGCCGGCAGGCCGTGCCCATGGTTGCAACGAAAGACGCTGGCATTTAAGGTGCCTCCGCCGTATTCAGCATAGACGTACAATCGCAATGTTGCGCTGGTAACGGTCGTATCGGAAGCGATCCCGCTCAGGTTAAACCGCAGCAGGGCGTTGCGCGTGTCCGAGATACGGAGCGTATCCGAATCTCCCATACATTGATAAGTCGAGGGATCCAGGTAAACATCGGCTTCGGCGGGGAGTGTAACCGTCCCACCCGACGTAACCACGACCAACTCAGGGCGCCGGGCGGGATCGGTATGCTCACGGCTATAAAAGTTGAACGTACCACTACCTGAGACCCGATGCAGAAAGACACCCTTATTCGGATGGGTATCATTTATCCATTCCTTGGCCAATGCGGTCACGTCCCATTCGACATATGCGGGTGTGTCGTCATCAATCAGAGGGGTGATGCTGTACGCCGTATTGCCCTGGGCAATATTGTTTGCATCCCGCCAGTCGCCCATTTGGGTAACCCACGAAAGTTGCGCTACGCGATTGTAATAATCCCGCGTAGCGCCGTCATCGGCACTTTGCGTTCCCTCAACCCACTGGCCCTTATCGAATTGCTGGGCATTAAGATTCACTACGGACATAACTAAAAATATGATCATGAGAAGCAGCTTATTCACTGATAAATCTCCTCTATCTTTTTTTACTGGTACGAGTATTGAACTGATGAATCCAATGCGGTATCAGATGGTCTTTATATCCACAGGTCATCCAGAAACTCCGATGCGGGATCGGTACCTGTCACCAGTAAATAATCGCGAGCACGAGTGCAGGCAACATATAGCAGATGGCGCTCGGTATTGTAAACTTCTTCCAGATCAGTATCGTCAGCGACCCTCTCAATTCGTTCCTGCGACGGAATCACCTCGTCATCGCACGCCATGACGACAACTGCGCGGAATTCGAGTCCTTTGGCAAGGTGCATGGTGATGATGGAAATGTGACCACTGACCGTTGAAACGTTTTCGTCGAGCACTCTGAAGGGATGGCCGGCTTTTTCAATAGCTGAGCGGGCTCTATCCAATTCCATGGCCGAACGAACAAAAACACCCAATTCGTGGGGCATCATCCCTTCATTGATTAGATCCGAAATCCATTGACTGACCATTGCGATTTCATCTTCCGGCGTATCCGAAACTATGATGGTTGGTTTCGGGCCGTTGAATATTGAAATCGTCCCCCGCCGGTCTTCCTTATTACCGTCAACATCGGATAATTCAGGCCCCAGCAGACGGTCAGCCTGCCTTCTGATCTGGTGTGACGTCCGGTAATTGATCCGCAGCGTGCAGGAGCGACCGCGAATATCGACACCGAGCGCTTTCCATGAAAAGGGCTGCTGAAAAATCCGTTGCCCCAAATCACCGGCAAAATACAGGCCATTGGGTTTTTCGGATCCAAGAGCGGCCAGAAACCGCAACTGGGCGACACTGATATCCTGTGATTCGTCCACGACAATGTAGTCAAAGGGCGGGTGTTTACTCTCGGCGAGCTTGGACGCCAGTTGGCTGAACAAGTCGGAATAGGTTATCAGCTCCCGGTTTTTTAGATCGGAACGAACACTCTCGAATATGGACCAGAGGATCACTCGTTGTTTTTTCGGCAGGCGTGTTTTACGTCCCAGACGCAGGACATCACGGTATGCCTCCCAGGTTTCCAACTGCCACGCATCCACGACCTGCTCCCATTCCGTCATCAAAAAGTGTCGAGTAAACTTGTGGTCATCTGCTTTCTCCGTGGTTTTTTCCAAAATTTGCTCTATTATTTCACGAGATGCCATCTGGGGACGGTCAAGATTCAATTCATAGAGCCGCTGCCCGATCGTATTCATGGCGTAGACTTCCAGCCGCTCACCTATACGCGGCTCATTGCTGATCAATCGCCTCAGTTTTGTTTTCAGGGCATTGGCCAACGTTTCGGAAAAGGTGGTGAGCAGCACCCTGGCATCGGGGTGGGTTCGGGCAAGAAAGACAGCGCGGTGGAGCGCAACGATGGTCTTGCCCGTGCCAGCCGAACCGGAAACCCGCGCAGGACCGTTGTATTCCCGTTCAACCAACTGTCGCTGCGCAGGATGTAAAAAGAGGGTCCATTTCTCCCAGGGATATTCCAGTGCCCGTTCCAGCTCTTCCACATTGTTCATTACCCGGAACCGACGCTGTGCATCGGGGTGATCAAATGGATTGATACCGTCGGCAACCGGCGATGCCATTTGCGGCGTACCCCCGGTGGCCAGCTCCAACAGGGCTTCGGCGGCTTCACTCGGTAAATGGTCGGCCAGCTCCAACAAAGTGTCCTCATCGGCCTGGCGTACATCATCTATCCACTCGGCCGGTATGCCGAAGCTTAGCAGAATATCGTCGGAGATCTTCGCAAACAACAGCGGTTCGGGCTCAGCCGGCTGGTGATCCTCAACATATTTGATAACGGGAATTTCCCTTACTGTTTCACGGATTTCCACCAACTGTACCGCA
>Ga0056107_100260_pt1 | contig 10135 bp, 15 predicted proteins | sample WorMetcrassitun2_FD_77006 | JGI IMG/M metagenome (GOLD analysis project Ga0056107, IMG submission 77006) | Marine gutless worms symbiont microbial communities from Max Planck institute for Marine Microbiology, Germany - Olavius crassitunicatus.2 ...
ATTCTTGTCGGTTCAATCTGGTGCGTACCGAGACCTATCGATTTCTAAGAATGCGTTCCTTTGCTTGTTGGGAAAATGCAGCAATGACCTAGGTTGATATCAAGCAGGTTTTAGTAGTTCAAGAAAGTTAACTTGGCAATGCCGTCTACTACAGTTCGCTATTGTTCCAGTGCGCTACTGTCTTTTTCGTCTTTATGTATTCAAACAGTGTTTTTGCATGTGAATGAAGCGGTTATATTGAAACTGAGTTGCGGTATTTTTTATAAAAACCGCTGAATAGGTATCAAAACGAAACAGACATCTCTGTATTATTTGAGACAGAGTATTACCATGAGTGGGGTAAAGGGCAACAGAATATCGCCTTTGTTCCCTATGTTAGATGGGACAATGAAGACGATGAAAGAACACATATTGATATAAGGGAGCTAATCTGGTTAAAAGCAGCGGAGACCTGGGAACTGCGTGTTGGTGTAGGTAAAGTCTTTTGTGGCATGACGGAATTCCAGTACCTGGTAGATATTATTAACCAAACAGATCTTGTGGAAAATATTGATACGGAAGATAAATTAGGCCAACCAATAGTAAATTTGGCAATGATTCAGAATTGGAAGACAGTGGATTTATTTGTTATGCTGTGCCTTAGGTAGAGAACTTTTCCGGGAAGTAGCAGCAGGTTAAAAGCAACGATCCCTGTCAGCCAAGATGATCCCATGCATGAGTCAGCTGCGGAGGAAAAACATATTGATTTTGCTGTTCGTTATTCCCACTCTATTGGTGACTGGGATATTGGCCTGGCACATTTTTATGGTACAAGTCGCGAACCTCGCTTACTGTCACAACAGGACTTATCAGGTAATCCTATTCTCATCCCCTTCTACGATATTATTCATCAGACATCAGCTGACGTTCAACTGACAGATGGTAATATGGCCTGGAAGTTAGAGGCACTTCATCGCAGTGGACGGAGGGATGCCTATAACGCAATGGTTGCAGGGTTTGAATACACTTTTGTCGAAGTAATGGGTGGTGTTGTTGATGTCGTGGCATTAGCTGAGTACCGCTATGATGGTCGGGGGAAGAGTGCATTAACAATATTCCAGGATGATGTAGCCGTTGGTGTAAGACTGTCTTTTAACGATGTGCAGTCCTCACAGGCATTGATGGGATTAGTGTGAGACAGAGATAGTGGTGGTAAGTTTTTAAATCTGGAAGCCAGTCGTCATTTTGGTAAAAATTGGATTTTGAAACTACAAGCGTGAGTATTATTTGATCAAACATCAGGTGATCGATCTTTTTTATTTAGAAAAGACGACTATATGTAAATTTTTTTATCTTACTATTATTAAAGGATGTTTTGATTAATTAACCTTTAAAATACGATAGACATAAAACGATAATTTTTGTTTTTCACGAATATTCGTCGGCTAAACATTCAGTGAAAATGGCGGTATATTTTTATGTTGTTTGTTTCTCAAGAATAAAGGCTTCCTTTCTAGAAATATTTAATAGACTGGACCAGGTTGTTTAGAGCAGAGCCCGATCAACACCACCCCTCAGGGAATATTTTCACTCCTTATGCAAATAGACTAAGCGCAGCAAACCGGAAGTAACTGCTTTCGACTCTCAATGTGCTGCAGCCTTTATTACGTTGAATAACCGTACAAGTGTGCAATTAAATGTTGCGCACTAAAGTGGTACTGGCCACAATTACATTTATCTTTTAATACTTGTCTATTAACATAAGATAATAACTGTATCCTATTGTTTTATATGTTATTAACAGTGTTGGCATGATCAGTGCTTTAGAAAAGAGGTTATGCATGTAATTACTAATTTTATGAAGTTTATTTAGAGGAAGTGTTTATGAAGAATTTGGTTTTGTTGTTGCATATTGGTAATGTCACCCGAGCATTCTATTGTATCCGGGCATACATAAGAAATTTAGCTAGCTGCGTATATCACTCATCTAAAAACTGGAAGGTCAGCTGATGAACATGGTAGTGGCGATCATCAAATCGTTCAAACTCGATGACGTTTGTGATGCTTTATCCGATCTCGTGGTTCAAGGCTTAACTGCAACAGAGATAAAAGGATTTGGGAGGCAGAAAGGCCATACCGAACTGTATCGAGGGGCGGATTACGTTGTTGATTTTTTACCAAAAGTGAAAATTGAAATGGCGATCAACGATGAGCAGGTAGAAGCTACTATCGAAGCCATTAGCGAGGCGGCTAGCACCGGTAAGATTGGTGATGGGAAGATCTTTATTCTTGAGTTAGCTGAAGTTGCACACGTCCGGACGGGGGGAGGGTAATGAAGCACTTTAGAAGAATATGTTGCATTGAGGAGCATTTGATGTCACATCTATATAATCTAATGCTTAAAAGAAAAACGGCATCTGCCCTGCTGCCAGTACTAGTTTTTTCTTTTCCCTCCGCGGTTTTGGCTAATGAGCTAAATTCTGGTGATACTGCCTGGATATTAACCTCAACAGTTTTAGTTCTATTTATGACTATTCCAGGTCTTTCATTGTTTTATGCGGGCATGGTCAGGAGTAAGAATGTTCTTTCTGTGATGATGCAGTGTTTTGCCATCACCTGCTTAATTACCATATTATGGACTTTATACGGTTACAGTCTAGCCTTTGGTGAAGAGTCAGCATTTTGGGGTGGTTTTGGTAATGCACTGCTGGCAAACATAACAGTAGAAAGTATGAGCGGCACTATTCCGGAGACTGTTTTCATGACCTTCCAGATGACATTTGCCATTATTACCCCAGCACTGATTGTGGGTGCATTTGCTGAACGTATGAAGTTTTCTGCGATGCTGTGGTTTATGGGGATCTGGGCGACCATTGTTTATGCCCCGATATGTCATTGGATATGGGGTGGCGGTTGGTTAGGTAGTAAATGGGCAATACTTGACTTTGCCGGTGGTACAGTAGTGCATATTAACGCCGGTGCAGCAGGATTAGTTGCCTGTATTGTTCTTGGTAAGCGTAAAGGTTATCCAACTACAGCTATGCCACCACATAATCTGACTCTTACCGTGATTGGCGCCGCCATGCTGTGGGTAGGTTGGTTTGGTTTTAATGCGGGTAGCGAAGTTGCAGCGGATGGTGTCGCAGGTATGGCCATGGCTGTAACACAGATTGCAACTGCTGCAGCGGCATTGGGCTGGATGTTTAGTGAGTGGCTATCCCCGCGTGGTAAGCCCAGTGTCTTAGGTATCGTTTCAGGTGCAGTAGCAGGCCTGGTAGCAATCACTCCAGCTTCAGGATCAGTTGGGCCAATGGGAGCGTTAGTCATCGGAGTCGTCTCAGGTGTAATCTGCTTTTATGTATCAACCAGGCTTAAACGCGCTATAGGATATGATGATTCACTTGATGTATTTGGCATTCATTGCGTTGGCGGTATAGTCGGTGCGATCCTGACAGGGGTATTTTCAGCAACTACGCTCGGCATTTTTTCCGGTCGTGGTTTAGCTGATGGCGTAAGCAATATCGGCGTTCAAGTAGTTAATCAAAGTGTCGGAGTGATAATCACGTTTATTTATAGTGGTGCTGTTAGTTTTATTATACTCAAGCTTGTCGATGGAGTGATTGGATTGAGAATTACGGAAGACGAAGAAAGCGAAGGGCTTGATCTCGCTACACACGACGAGCAGGGTTATATTCTGTCTTAAGTATTTTTTTCATCATTGAACTCTTCGCTAAAAACAAACAGGGTGCCGCTTGAGGCGCCCTGTTTGGCGGAAGTCCTCACTTACCATATTAGGTTAACTATTTAACGCGGTCAAACTTGGTTTCAAGAACTGCTGATGATGTAGTTCGCTCAACCCCAGGAAGGTTGCACATCCCATCTAAAACTACACTTAATTGTTCTGTTGACTCGGTTTTCAATATCGCAATAAATCATTGTCACCGCTTATCGTATATAAGAAATTTATTTCTGGTATCTTTTGCAGCTATAGTACCAGCAGTTAATTTCTGGTGAAGCTTGAGCAATACGAGGGCTGTGATCAGTGCTTTCTCGTACCCATTACCAAATTGGGTGGTAAAGTGATCTATAACCTTTTTCTTTTGTAAGCGTTGTAATCTGCTTTGTACAGTTGATCGCGATATTCCCAGATGTCTGGCAAGCTCAGAAGTAGGGAGACGGACATTCTCTCGCAGTAGAAATATTAATTTCCGATCAATGCTATCCATCAAAATCACCAATTCATTCGTTGAAGTGTTAAGCTATATCGCTATATTTTAACAAAAATTGAGTTTTTATCTGGCTTAATTCTGGGCAACACCTTCTATTGTGAAATCTAAAATCATGAACGATATGAAAGCGGTAGTTGTAATTGGTAGCGGCAAGATTGAGGAAATGATCACCGATCTTCTCCTGGGAAGTGCTGATTATATAATTACACTTGCTGATTCAAAGCAAAAATAGCTGGATATTGTTACCGATCGACCAGGGTTACAAAAAAAGTTCTTGATGTTACAAATCAGCTGAAATTGCAGGTTACACTTGAAGATAAGTTTGTAGTATTGAATGCCTGTCCATACTTCCTTAATAAACAGATTGTCCATGCTGCTAACTATGCTGGTATACATTATCTTGACTTAACCGAGGGTGTGGTTAGTGCAAGGGAAGTGCTACAGTAGCCCGCAATGCCAATATTGCGTTCATACCACAATGTGGCATTGCGCCTGGCTTTATCTCCATCATCACCAACAACCTTATCAGCGAATTTGATTCACTAGACGCAGTTCAAATACGTGTAGGCGCACTTCCGCAATTCACCTCTAATTCTCTCAACTATAATCTAACCTGGAGCACCGATGGTGTTATTAATGAGTATTGTGTGAGCCATGCATAGCTATCGTAAACGGTAAACTGTGTGAAGTTAAAGCAATAGGGTACCTGGAAGGAATTTTCATGCGATTGGATCCGCTATGAATCATTCAACACATCAGGGTGACTGGACACACTTGGTAATACTCTTCTTGGTAAGATGAGAAATCTAAGTTATCAGACAATTCGCTACCCTGGTTGTCAGATTATGAAAACCTTATTACACGATCTTCGCTTGGAGCAGCGACGAGATGTATTAAAAGATGTGCTGGAAAATGCTGTGCCAACAACAACACAGGATACGGTTTTAATTTTTGTGACTGTAAGTGGAGAAAAGTGTGGTAAGTTTATCCAGGAAACATATGCCAGCAAGATTCATAGCAACAAAATAAATCAGCGTGATTGTAGCACGATACAAATTACCACTGTTGTAGGAATATGTACTATGCTCGATTTACTAGCGAAAAATAAATTACCCCAGGCAGGTTTAATAAAATAGGAACAAGTAAGCCTGAATGATTTCCTGGCAAATCGGTTTGGCAAGTATTATCTGGATGGTTCAGCTCGGTCACAAGCAGGCTAGGGAAACAGTTAATGAGTTTGCAGGCACTTGATAACTCCAAAAGTCATCATGATTTACCCCATCAAAATCCACAAATCCATGATCGTTTAAAAAATATACTGAATAGATTAGAACTACCAGTAGATACCTTTATTCATGGAAAACTTGATGTTTACTGCCCTATAGACGGGTCCTTGCTTGGTCGAATCAATATCAGTAGCCAGAACCGACTTTCGAACAGCTTAGCCGCAGCTGAACTGGTATTTAAGCAGTGATGTATGGCTCCGGATCCAAAGCAAGATGAATTGGTACGTTTATTTACTGATGAATTACGCAGACACAAGGTAGAACTGGCGGAGTTGGTGACACTGGAACGTGGAAAAATCTATCAAGAAGGATTAGGGGGAAGCGCAAGAGATAATAGATATCTGTGATTTTGCTCTTACTTTAAAGAAAAAGATTCACAGACCATCACGTTTTTTTTGCGAAGGCCTATGCATAATTTGTATTAGGACTACTCTTCACTATTCCAGGGCTTGATAAGAGTAAAACCTGCAATAATTTCTTTACCAGTTATGTGGTTAGCAAGCATTCTTATCAATACACCGTTGAGAGTAAGGGACAAAAACATCCAGGTGCTGCCGAGAACGAATAATATCATTTTTACCATATCGCTCCCTCCATGATCAATGCTAACAATGATTATCAAAAAAGTTCCAAGAAGGTTCCAAGGCAACCCAATAATCATAGGGATGATTATCATCATCGCCAATTCTTTTATACCGCCTGTAAGAATTAAATTATTTATATTGCCCCACGCAAATATTACACTTAATCCACAAACAGGTATGCTCAACCATAATCCCTTTATCATAAATCGGTAAGTATCTGACACTTTCTCTTCCTTCGTTCTTAAGACATATTATTAATCTGGCTGCCCAGTATACAAGCTACTATAGGCGTTTATCATGACAATAATCATATTATTTCTCCGCAATTGCTTGACCATTCTACAAAAATCCGAATTAATTATTAAAAGGAGAGGAAGTTTGTGGCATAAAAAGTTGACCAAAATCCAATGATTGACTTCTCTAAACCAGTAAATATAGAATCTAATGATGAGTAAAATGCTCACCCGTTTTTGAGTAAATTGAAGACTAATTCCTGCTAGTAGCTATATTGAGTTCTTTGTTTTCCAGATTGCCTAGATCATTCCAGTTAAGTATTGCGTTGTAGATAAAGGCATGATCATGGTGGTTCATGTGGCGATGCATGGGATTCCATGCTAAACAGTACAACTTACCCTTTACCTAACGCTTTGTTGAGAAAGGCCGGTTCTCCGTTGATTTGTTTCTCACCACTTACGATACCACTAGAAATTATGAGGGGGAGATTCTTGGCTTTATCCTTACTTTCATTGGGATAGTTATAGATTTCTTTAGTTTTTAGGGCTTTAAAAAATAAAATTGTGGCGATCAAATAAAAATGCTTAATAATGAGAGCTCCGAATACTGCTATCTTCTAACCAAGAACCACATTCAGTACAGCGTAGTTTCGTTTTACATATCATTATTCTCGCGATTATATAGCCGAACCAAATACCAAAAGTAAAAAAACCAGTCATAAAATGCACACATTTCATAAACATGCTCCTGCTTGCCCAGTAGTCCACTGCCTCAGCAATAACCAGATTACTTTCAGAATAATCTTTACATGGACAAACCGACTTAAAGAATTCACTCATTTTTTTCTGCCACCACCACAGATATTTTAAAAAATTTAATAAAAAATAAACGATGCAGCTAGCGAGAGTAGTATGATTTTAAAAACGTATCAAATCAACCTGCTAAATATAATAAAACTAAATATTTCGGCTATCAAGATTTTATCTATTTGAAAATTATTGCCTAACAGCGATATAGGGTATTCGGTCAACATTAAAATAGAGAAGAGCTGTACTTTTATGTATACAAATTGGCATAAGACTCAACTACTTACTTACTAATGGATGCTGGCCAAATACAATAATCTTGAATTTAGCACAGGTTCTTAATTTTATTTAATGCGAACAACTCGTAAATGTTCTAAGAATAGTATTTCAAAGCCGTCAATTATAGGTATGAGTTTTGTCTAATATTGACATAAAACGGAAAGGTAATGAGACCTAATATGTATACGCTATTTACCGCGATCACAGCGTTTACTATCTTCTTAGTAGATCTAACAATTCCTCTGGTAGATATGGTGGCAGAAACCAACTTGTAGAGGAACTCAGAAAAAATAATGAGGTTAATGATTACGAAACTCTACACTGGACAAAATCCGGTAAAATTATTCCTATTTCCTTAGCCGTTGCTATTACTGAGATTGATGATGAAGAATGTATTATTTGTTGGAGGCGAGACCTGAGTCGAGCCAAAGCAGCAGAGCAGGAGCAGCATAAATTTGAACAACAGTTATTTCGCTCACAGAAGATGAAGGTAATCGGTCAGTTAACTGAAAGTATCGCACACAACTTTAAGAATATTCTTAATAGTATTCTTGGTTGCATCCGATTGGCCCTTAGACATTGTGTCAATGATAGTAAGAGTAAGCTGGCGCACGCATCATACTACCTGAAGTAAATTCAACATGGAGGTGAACAGGCTACAGTAATGATTAAGCATATGCTGATGTTTAGCCGTACCTTGCCTGGTGAATGCAGTCAGCAATCGCTTCAACCCCTGGTAAGAGATGCCTTGAAGTTGCTGAGGACTTCTATCCATTCATCGGCTAACATTGAAGTGCAGTTACCAGAGACCTTCCTGATATAAAGATAGATCCGGCTGAGTTTGAGCAAATGATTATGAATCTTTGTATTAATGCGCGTGATGCGATGGAGGGGAACGGTAAGATTGAGATTGAACTGTTTAAATCCATATGTGATGAGGAGATATGTAGTTCTTGTGAAAAGATCGTGTCCGGAAATTTTCTTATCCTTTCGGTGAAAGACTCAGGCTGTGATACTCTTGTTGAGAACAGACCACTAATATTCGAATCGGTTCTATACCACTAAGAAGGTAGAGAAGGGTACTGGTATGGGCTTATCAATGATACACGGAATTACGCATACTTGTGGCGGGCATATTCGTCTAGTTTCAACCCCTGGTGAAGGTACTATATTTTCACTGCTACTTCCTATGATAAGTCATGATAACATGGGGGTGGTTAAAACGAATGTGGCCGAGAACGATGTGACTACGGATAAAGAACGTAAACACGGTGTCATTATGGTAGTAGATGATGATGCCTCAGTCGCACATTAATAAAACCAAAACCAAGCACTCCCAGGCTCATCAGGTTTCTGGACACACGAGTCCGGCACCATTTCAGTGCAGTCCATAAGCATGGCCATGGGAATGACAGCCACAGTGATTAGTGCAGCACGCCAATTACCTAATAGCAATAATAGAACTACAATTACTAGCAAAACTGCTTCCGACAAATTCTTTTGTACTGCTGCAATAGTTTTATCCACCAGGGAAGTGCGAACATATAAGACATTCAGTTTCACTTCTTCTGACAAGAAGGGTTTAATCCGCTCAAGACTTTCGGCAGTAGCCCAAGCTACCTGGCGACTATTTTCACCAATCAGCGTAAAAACGTTTCCTAATACAACTTCCTTATCATCCTGTGTGACAGCTTCATTTCTTAGCTCATTGCCAATTTTGATCTCAGCTACATCGTATAGCATCATCGATACATCATCGCGAATAGCGACACTGATATTGTGAATATCCTCCAGCTTGGCTAGCTGACCAGGGGAACGTATTAGATACTGTGTACCGAATCGTTCAATATAACCAGCACCGGTATTCAGGTTATTCCTGGCTAGCGCTACCATGATATTGTCAAGACTCAGTTGGCAAGCGAGCAACTTTTCCAGAGCTGGTAGTGCATGAAACTGTTTAGTGTAGCCATCAATATAGTATTGATCTCTACCACCCCTGGTGTCTGGCGTAACTGTGGTCTTATAGTCCAGTCCTGCATGGCCCTTAGATGCATCGGATCGTGATCTGCGCCATCAACGCTATTGACGGTATGCATAAATATCTCACCCATACTAGTAGCTATAGGTCCCATTTCTGGCTCAATACCCTCTTGTAACTGACTTTTAACTTCGGATAGCCTCTCGTTTGCCCAACTGCCTGGCCAGGTAAATATCGGTGTGCTATTTAAATACCACGGCAACCTGGGATAGTCCGTAACGCGAAATTGAACGGCTGTAATCCAGATGCGGCAAACCAGTCATGGCTGTTTCTATTGGAAAAGTGATACGTTGTTTCACCTCAAACGTAGAATAACCTTGGGCTTCTGTATTTATCTGCACCTGGATATTGGTAATATCGGTGACGGTATCAATGGGCAGGCGCTGATAGTTATACATGCCAAATAAAGCAAAATCCCCTGCAAACAAGATCATCATCCAGCGGTGATTAAGCGAAGCGGAAATCAGATAGCTCAATATGAATTTCTTCTCCTAGTGATCATGACTGGTGTCGAATTTTTCGATGTCGGCCTTAATGAGATAGCTATTCTCCGTTACGTATTCAGTACCAGGGACTAGGCCACCAATTACTTCAAACTATTGATTGTTGCTAAGGCCAAATTACAACATGCGCACCTCGTACGTCTCATCAAACTTCACAAACACGACTTGAAAATCGCGGATCTGCTGTACAGCAGATC